>Ga0156141_163_pt1 | contig 32346 bp, 33 predicted proteins | sample RifCSPlowO2_02_FD_107794 | JGI IMG/M metagenome (GOLD analysis project Ga0156141, IMG submission 107794) | Candidatus Gottesmanbacteria bacterium RIFCSPLOWO2_02_FULL_42_29
TAAAGATATTTTTCCTCTGCACCATGCATTTACCACAATCCATAAAAATAATTATTTTGAAAAAATATCCTATGTACTTGGAGGAAATTAATAGCTATTCCTAACAGGCCTGATTGCTTCAAAAACCGGGGTTAAGGTGACGGAAATTGACGGGGGGAGGTGGAATGTATTTTCAAAGAGTATACTGGCGGCGAATCCTGTGCTTCATGAGAAGAAACTGAGGGAGATTAAAAGCTAAATTGTCAGAACTTCTTCGAGAAGAGACGCCGGGACTGTTCTTATCTTTATACCTTCCAGGTTATTTTCTGCAAGTACATTTTTACTGACTATGAAAGCACGATTAAGCTTTAATTTTTGAGACAGCTTGATTATATTGGTATAATCGTGTTTTTCCAAATTGTTTTGATATTTTACTTCCAGGGGCAACAGAATATTTTCAGAGGTTAATAAGAAATCCACTTCAAAATTTCCCTTTCTAAAAAAAGAAACGTGTCCTTTTTCATGCAAATAATTGAAAACGTAGTTTTCCACCTTTAAGCCGATGTCATCAGAAGATAGATTGGTTGAAACAAGATATATTTTTTTGGCAGTACGGGCGCTTTTAACCGCTTTTTTCATTTTGTTCAGGCAAAATTTAATCAGATAACTTTTATTGAGATAATCAAAGTATTTGATCGTAGTTTTCAGATCAATTCCCAAATCATTCGTGATATTTTTATATTCCATTACCTGACCCGAATGAGCTTTGGTGAATTCATAAATCAGTTTAAGAATATCAATCCTTTCAATTTTGTAGAGTTTGGGCAAGTCCTGCTCAATTATTTTTTCTTCAATTGAAGACAAATAGACACCGGCCTGTTCCGGAGTATAGTTGTCTTTTACCAGTTCAGGGAATTGACCAAACCTCAAATAATCTTCGAAGTATCCGGTTAACACCTGCGTTTGCATTTTAAATATCTTTGTCATATCCATATTTATGAACAAGTTTTTGATTGTCAGGTATTCAGAAAAATGAAGCGGATGAATGGTAATTTCTACAATTCTTCCAGCTAGTGATTCCAGGGATTTTTTTTTGATAAACAGGGATGAGGAACCGCTTATTATGAACTTGATATTTGGAGTTTGGTCATAATACGACTTGAGGACATCTTGCCAAAAAGGAATATACTGTATTTCATCCAAAAAAATATACACCTTTTTATCCAACATATGGACACTTTTTTTCAGAAAAAAGCTTAAATACCAATCGATAATATCCCGTAGAACTTCAGGATGATATTTTACCTGTGATTTTTCAAAAGAAAAATAAAAAATATTTTCAGTTTCGTTTTTTTCCTCAAGAAAGTATTGGATCTGTCTTAAAATAGTTGATTTACCGCTTCTTCTTACACCCGTAAAAGTTATGATCAATTTTTTATCGAGCCAAGATAATGCCTTTTTGAAATAAGGACGATGGAACCAAGATTGTTCAGGCTTATGATACGTTCTCTCTAGCCATTGAGGATTTTGTTGGTATATTTGTGTATCTAAATTCATATTTTAAAGGTATTATAATACCGATAAAATATAATGTCAAATTTACCAGTTCTTCAGTCAGATTCCATTATGATGCTCTTTAGTCCACTTCAGCAAATTAAAGACATAATTAATTTTTATCAAGAACTATATCCTAATTCCATTGTCTTCTTTTAAAACCAATATCAGAAAAGCTGTCTCTGAAAACAGAAAGCTCTACTTTTATGACTTAGGAGTGAGAAATGCTCTGGTAAAAGATTTTCGGGAGACAAGGCTACGACCGGATCAGGGTGGTTTAAGGGAAGGGTAGTAATAAAGATATTTTTCCTCTGCACCATGCATTTACCACAATCCATAAAAATAATTATTTTGAAAAAATATCCTATGTACTTGGAGGAAATTAATAGCAAAAAATTCTTTTTGATGGAATATGTATTTAATCGGTTATGATATCGGCAATTCTTTAATTAATACGAGTAAATTATTCTTTTGTCTGCCTTATTTCATTTTTAAAGTTATTTAGCATTATATATGATGGTTTTGGCGATAAGTCCCTTCTTAAAAGTCCTCCAAAGGGTATAAACCTACTGCCTATATCATGATGAACACCTTTATCCGTAAAAGTCCACCAAGTGAATGCCTTTGCTTTTGGTTTTGATGAAAAAGTAATAAGTAAATTCTTTAAATATTCTGACTGGATTTTTTCAGACCATGGTTTATGCCATTTACCGGCAACTTCCGGATGATCAGCTGAAAAAAAACACTCCGGATCGACATCGTGTCTTGATGGAATCTCGCATTCCGTGAGATGCAAGTCTTTTCCCAACGAAACATATTCATCAAGTTGTCTGCCAATATCCAAAAATTCTCTACAGGCAAATTCTTTTCTCATTCCTGTATAAAACTGAAGACCGACCGCCTCAAATTCTATCCCTCTTTTTTTGGCTAATCGTAAAAAGTAGACAGGAGGAACACTTGGTATATCATGAATATAGCTTTTTGAACCAAATATATCAGAAATATTGATAATTCGATAAGCTTCGGGTTGAATTCTCTTCACTTCTTTACTGATAATGGAAAGCAATTCAAGTAATTGATTAATTGATAAGTTAAGCGCATTCGCATCAATGGTGGGAAATTCATTGGTAATATCCCAGATATGAATTCTGTTTTTATATCTCAATACAGTTTCTCGAACGTGTTGTTGTATGAAATGTTTGAGTTCCTCATAAGAAAGCAGCTTCATCCATTCTGGCAGAGCTGCCTGGTGAAACCATACGAGAGGGTGACCTTTTATGGGAATATTTTCGGAGGACAACCAGTCTACAATTTTATCGGTAAATTTCCAATCTGTTTTGTTTCTTTGGGGTCTTGTAAGGAAAAAGTAAAATGGTGCAGTAGCATAATCATAGAATGACACAAATCTTTTTTTATATGCATCACCATGTTCAATAAGACCAAAAGCTTGGCCTCCAAATTTAAAACTTTTCATTCTGCCGTTTATTATTTTCAATCTCAGTAGATACCTTGCACTCTTTAAACTTAGTATCTCCCCTAGATTCATTAATTGTGAATAATTTCTCTTTTTTTGAGCATTATAAAAATCTTTTAACCATGTATTAGAAACAGGTATAGATTCTTTTTTTAATCTGGATATTAATCCACTTATCTCTTTGATTCTCCCGTTTATAAGAACGTCATTTAGATGATAAGTGTTTTTTTTAAGAGACAGAAGTTCAGTTCTAACCATTACTTTTCCGAAACCTTCAATTTCATAAAGCAAATTCAAGAAAAATTTATTTTCTAGGGAATTTATAACGATATATTCATCTTCAAAAAAAATTTCACCATCGCACGGCACACCTTTTTGATCACATAGGTAATACCAGGAAGAAGAAAAATCCAGTATTTTTTCTTTCTTCTTAGTTGCGAATAATTTAACCATTATTGTGCTAAGTTGATGCTAACAGGTTCGGCGGGAACGGGACCAACTATATTTGGATGGAAATTTGGCATAATTGATGAAATATATTCTTTAATATCATGAGATGTGCCACCGTTCCGGATTATTAATAAGATATCAAATAATTGTTCTGCCTGCAAAATCGGTATGCTTTTAATTGCTTCTGCCATCATTTGTTTTTGAGATAAGGTTTGAAGAATGTCATGAGTTAATTCTTGAACAGCCTGTTCTTTGGATAAAGTTGATATATCAAAAACAGCATCGTTTGGATCAATTCCTTTCTCCGCATATGCTGAAGCAACCATCATTAGATTCAATGCTCTTTCTGGGGCTGTTTCCATCATAACTGCCAGACGATCTACAAGTTTTTGTCGATCCGTGTCAGTGGTTGCTTCAGATAGAAGCCTACTTAATTTTGCGGAATTATCTGCAGTAATAATATCAGGTGCAAGGCAAAGCATGGGTGTTCCCGTTGAGACAGCATCATACATATTCCCCATACTGGAAGTGGTTATTGTCATATCGCCAATTCGATGCAAATTTTCAGCGTCCCGTCTCATACCGAAAATTACAATATTAGGAGGTAATTCAGCCTCATCAAGACCAGTCAGTGCTTTAATTTTTTTAAGATATTCCTCCCTTTGTCTGAAACCTGTAAAAAGAAAAAGCTTGTTTTGCATTACGTCTTGTTGTGCAGTTTCCAAAACAGTAGTGATGAGTTCATCAACGTATAAATTATCACTTGTACCAAATTGAAACAGAATAACCGGAAATTCCATATCGTTTGCAAGCCGATCATATAGTTTCTGAGGAATATTTGGGGGATTGACAGTGGGGTCTGTTATTTTATTAATCAATTTTTTTCTTCTACCTGCCCGGGTAGAATAACTTTCGTCAGAAGGTTCTGTTACCTTATTATATTTACTGGGAAATGCAAGAGGAATTGGTACAATTTCAGCCTTCCCCATAGAAGTAGGAACAATGGCGTTTGCCCCGCTGGTTGAATAGAGAGCCAGTGATTGATTAGATGGATGTAGTTTTGCAGCAGCCTGGGTTTTCCAAAACATGAAACTTAAAAAATCGGGTACTTGCCGATCTATGCCTAAACTATGAAAAAGATTTCTACCATCCGCAGAAGCAGCCATTGCCCGTGCCATAATTTTGTGTAATTCCGATCCATTGCCAACACTTGGGAATCGATTTGAATTCTCAAAATGACTATACGTTTTAGTAATTACCTTTATAGGGATACCTAACATAGCAGCTAAGGCATTGTAATACCAGACGTCTTGTTTTGTATCAGAATAAAGGACTATTCCTGACTGAGCATTTTGCAGCACATCTCTGGTAAGATGCGCATTTAAGGCAAGAAAGGCTAGCATAGTTTTGGTAGACATCGGTTCAGTTGGTTCTAATGGCAGACTCCCATCACTATACCCCGGCTCGTCACAGTAACGAAAACCCTTTACTAGATTTGGATCCATCTCATATTTAGTTTTAAAATGTTCGACCTGTGTCATCGCTGATTTGGTAGGAGGTAAATAAGCTCTTACCTGCCTGACATCCCAACCATTATTTTTCCAAGCTTCATACAGGAGTGAAAGAATTACTTTCGTATGCCCGAGACGTTGACCTACAAGCGCGAGGAAGGGTTTTTCGTTGTTGCTAGATTGATCAACAAGATTACCAATAGCATAGGGGACCCCAACTGGAGTAAACCCAATTTCTTCATTTATGAATCCATCGTTTGACAGAGCAAATAATTGAAAATCTATAGGTAACTGTTGGACATTCAGCTTAGAAACGGCTCTTTTTGCATCTATTTGAGTTGGAATAGTTAAACCAACACCATCATGGTCAAAGTGAATTACCCACTGGGCATCTTTTTGATCCCGGGGAGAAAACTGAGAATCAGCGTTTGTCCCTTCGCCAAACATATAATCAGGCTTTAAATCAGGGTGTGTTACAAATATAGCTACATTCCCTTCTGCAACTTTTGTTTCAGCATCCGGATTTAAGCCTAAAAGTGGAATATCGGGATATAGTCTTTGATTGGCATCGGTAATTGTCAAGGATTGCGGAATAAAAGCTTCCGTTTCTGGTTCATAGCCATATTTAATTTCTACTCTGTTTTTGCCAATTACTACTCCTTCAATAAGATTACCATTTAGGTCATGTCTAAACTCAACATGTAACGGAACCTGAGGATTTTTAGGAGTAACTTCGAGTTTCCAACCATCCGCATCCATACCCATATTCAGGTCGTACGGTAGATCTAATGGCTGGCTTTCCGGCATCACTTTAAATTCCGGTCGCCTGACAGTCGATAAAAGTAGAGTTTCCTGAGCTGCCATAAACTTATAATCTCAACTATATATTGCTTTTGTTGTGTATAAATCAACCAGGGTCAAACACAACAGTTATCATACTTTATCATACAATATATAGTTTTTTTTTGCAAGAAGCCCTACATTATGTCAAGGCGTAAAATATGTAATAGAATTGAGTTTAAGGAGAAAAGATTAAACTAAGATCTTATTTTAGGATTTTTCATATTATTTTAATACCCTATAGTAAACAAGTTACAAATAATAATAAGTTTATAATATACTATGAAAATTATGGGAATTGAAAAGCAAACCAGTATGGATGACTTTTATCCGCTTGTCAATCTGTCTGATTTACCTAAATTAGCCTTTAGCTTTAAACACGAACTGATAGCCTCACTGTCAAATCAGAAATCATCCTTGCCATGTATCCTGAATCCTATTCATAAACTTGTACCTGAAGCAGGTGTCGGTATAACAATCGCCGTCGGCGGAACCAACGGTTATGTTTCAACTTTCAGAGTAAGCAAGAATGGAGTTGTAAAATTTCTAAACCGTAGTCTATTTTCCTTACCAGCCATAATGACTAAAAAAGAACTTTTTCATTTGATCACCAAAAATATTCTATCTTTAACGGAAATTAATAATAAACCATATCCAATCGGCATCGGCTTTGCCTATCCGCTTAAACCATTACTTTTCAACGGTTTTATTGATGGTGAATTGATGTATATGACTAAAGGTAGGAATATTACGGATTTGATCTGTCAAAGAGTCGGCCAGGAATTCCATCGTTTTCTGATTGACGAATATGGTATTGATACGACTGTGGCGGTAGCCAATGATGCCATCTGCTTATTATTAGGAGGGAATGGAACTGAGTTGGCCGGAGTAGTGGGCACAGGTCTTAATTTTGCCTATTGGGAGAAACGGTCGAATATTGCCCCTTTGAAATTGGGGGACCTGCCTGGGTTCGGACAAAACGAGGTAGCTGTCAATATTGAGGCTAAAAACTTCAACAAAATCCCGAGGACGAAACTACGGGAAATTATCGATAAAAAAAGTGATGACCCGGGGTTTTCCCTGGCAGAGAAGGAAGCTGCAGGAGCGTATTTATACCAGATTTTCAATGCCGGAAAGGATAAAATTATCGGTGAGAAATTTCCAGAGCTTTTTTCGACCGATCAACTGAACGACATAATAACCGGGGCTTTCCATTTTCCTAAGCAGGTAACAGAGAAGGAGAAAGAATCTGCCTTTTTGTTTACTGAAAGAATCTTTCACAGAAGCGCCCAGATTGTGGCCATTGAGCTTTGCGGAATCCTTATGAAGCTAGGGAAAACGCAAGGTTTGGTACCGGTGGTTATGGAGGGCGGGATTTTCTGGAAAGCCAAGAATTATCCGGCATTGGTGAATCTATATGTGAATATGATTTTACCAGAAGTCATTCCTTCTTTTGCACGCCTTTTCGGCTCCTCACGCCGGGGGATTGCCATATTAGCTCTCGGTCATTAATACTCCAATTTTATCTTGACACAGTTTCACCCAATACTTTAGTTATATTAAACTAGATGTAAAATAAGAGAATATGGGATTTTTTAACGAATTGGCCAAATTATTTAAAGGTAAACCGCCAGAACGTCATGGCGCCCATGGTGTGACCAAGGAGATTAAAGTTGCCAAGAGGCTGGAGGAAATACAGGATAAAGAAAGAATTAAGGAAATAGAAAGAGACAGGGAGAGAGCAAAAGAAAGAAGATATGAAAAAGAAAAGCGAGAATTTGAGCAAAGCCGGACAGCGATACTTGCGGCTGGAGAGAGTTTGAGACGGCCGAGGGTAAGACAAGAATTTGAAGAAAAAGTAATCAATGAGGGAGAAAGACGAAATAAAAAGGCGGCCTATCTGGCTAGTTACTTTGAAAGACCCGGTACACTACAAGCATTAAACAGTCTGATTGAAGCTCATGACGGTGTGGCAGATGCCGTTCATGAGCTTTCCACCGGTGATGAGTCTGTTCATGGTGATCCGCAATCATTATTGCGATTGGGAGCAGGATTGCGGTATGAGGCGGCCAGAGCGGAAAATCAGGGAATAACGGATGCAAATGAGGCAATTGAGCCTTTGATGCAGGCAATAGTTGAACGGTCAAGCCGATATTTATTACAAGCCAAAGACCAATTGAAAGAAATATATGCCCGTCAGGGAAAAAATTTTCATGAAACAGCATGGCTTGCCCAGCTTTTAAATATTACACCTCAAGAGGCGGAAAGAATTTTACAGGATCCGGAATTTGAAGAGCAAATGAAGAATAAGGTCAAAGAGCTTTTGACTCAAATTGCAGCCGAGCAACCGATAGAGCCTTTACAGGGAGAAGATGAATCCTGGATTGAGGCAGGTAAAAAGCCACTGGCTGAGGATGTTACTCCGCCAATAGAGTTTATTGATAAAGTAAATGAAATTTGGAGAAAGGCGGAAAGCCGTGAGGGACGAAAAAAGCTTGGTATTAGGGAATTGGATGCAATAAAAGATGAACTTGAGGAATTGGAGCATAAATCATATCCGACTGCCGTTGGCGCCGATACCAGAGCTTTTGATGAAGCAGTCAGGAAATTACACGGCGAGATAGAGGATAAGCTTAAAACATTAGCCAAAAGAGCAATACAACGCCTTGAAGAAGAAGGACCAGAGCTTTCTTACGGCAAGATGACCCAAGAAGAATTTTTGGGTAAAGTCGGCGAGCCGGGACATTTCGGCTATTTAACCAGAGATCTGGAGCAGCCTGAAAATAAAGAATTATTGGATCTTTTTGTCGGATTTTCGGAAGAAAGCCACCGCTTCCGGGACCAGGTTTTTTTAAGGCTTCACCGGGGAGTTCTAACTTTTACCAGAGATTCCAGCCAGGATACATTCGGACTTTATCAGCGCGGAGATTTTGATACTTTTATAAGTTTCATAGGCAATCATATGCCATATAGACAAGATAAAAGGTCGGGAAATTCAGTAGCGGAAGCAATCACCAAACATTATTCCAATTTAAGCAATGCCATCAGGTTATCCCGTGACATGGATTATAACGCTTCTCAGCCGGGCGCTAATTTTGAGACTTTGTCAAGAATTTCAGCCCTTTACCAAAATGAGTATGTGATTGAGGCTTTATCAATACCGGCAGTCGAGCAAGCTTTCCGCTGTCTGGAGGATACCTTGACCGGCATAAAAGACGCTCAAGACGGATATATACCTCCCCAACTGGTCGAATATGATGCCGTCAAAGGAACTGTATACGTGGATGACCGGGCAAAACAAATGCTGAGGCAGATGGCTGAAAATAAGCAGGTATTTGACGTTAAACGCGATAAGAATAACAGCTATCTTCATATTGTAGAGAAAGACGGCCGGACAATTGTACTGGACCGGGACAATCCGGAAAAAATGAGAGATCTGATACACGAAGATAAGACAGGCCTGCATCTTTCGATGTATATGACCCTGGCGAAAGGATTTCATATGGGAACGGCCAGGTGGCTGGAAATGATTGCCAATTCCAAATGTCCGGGATCTGATAACACGGTTAATGGCATGCCTGGGTTTCACAGCATGGCGGGATATGAAGGGGTGGCCTCAGCATTGAATTTTGCCAGTTTCGTTATCGAAAAATTTAAGTTCGGCGGACATAAATATATTCATATTATGAACATGATGTTACCTAAAGACGAAAAGCTGCCGGCAGATCCCATTAATGCCCGTGAGGCTATTGAGTTGTATTTAGCCTATCGGGACGGAACATTAAAGGAGAAATATCCTAAGGCCAAGCGGCTTATAGACTTGTCAAATTTCAGCAAGATCTCTTCAGCTTTAGGCTCTCAAACTTTATGGCGCTATTTGGATGCATCCATCGGCTGGACTGACAAGGAAAAAGAACTTTTGGGCGGGCCAGTCAGGATACTTCTCTCCGAAAATTATGCCAAGGAAAAGGTTAAAGACCTTTTGGTTAATAACAAATTTAAAATGCTCTACCGCGGCCGGATCCAGGAAGAAAACAGAAAACTGCGGGACGAGGGCAGACTTGATGAAATGATGCCAGATACAGGACCCAGATTCGAGGCGTTATGGAAAAGCCAGGGAGAAGAACAATACAAGAGTGAGATTGCCAATATGCTTTACGCATTGGACGGTAAAACTCCGGACGGCAAAGTTTTACATCATTCACATAAAAATGAGGTATATAAGGAATGGATTAAAAAATACCAGTTGGCATATAACGCCCGAGTCTGGGTAGAGACGGTCATGAGGAATCCGATTGTCGTTGCCCACAATGTGAATGTTGATACGCCGGTTGCCGGTTTTGAAGGTAAATCTAAAAAGACAACACTGCACAGCCAGATAATGCATAAAATATTAGGAGTGCCGCCTGAGGATTTCCAATACGGGACCGTGGTGGAAGAGAAAAACGGAAACCTGATATTGCGGCAATCAGCAGGTAAGTTTGCTTCGCCGACAAGTGAACAAAGACGGTATCTGAATGAATTATTGGATCTTGAGGGTGATGTCGCATCGGCGCGGGAGATAGCAGTCAGGGAACAGCGGGATTTGCGGGAGGAGGATTTCGATGAAGCGATCCACGGGGAAAAAGAGGGAGTAAGAAGAAAAAGAGCCAAGAAATATTGGGAATTGTGCCGCCAGGCTTGCCTTGGCTCGACTGATTTAGGCAGAGCCCAGGATCTTTATAACCAATTCGGTATATCTTTTAATGAAAGTCTGGTTGGAGACTATAAAATTGACTGGGAAAAAATATATAATATCGAAAATATTTTAAAGGAAGAGGGAAGAAATTCTTTAGTTTTAAATGAGGAATTTCTGTTACAGGATTGGGATTGGATATTCGGAACCAATGATTTGGCCTTGAGGCAAATGGATTTGATAAACCTCGGTTCCCGCAGCTGGTTCAGGAGAATTGGCGTTGACATTATGGGCCACTACAAAGGCGCCCCCCTTATAGGTCAATACCTAGATCAGTTAACTCCTCAGCCCGATGATGAGGAATTACAAAAAACATTGAGAGGTATAGTTAGTACATATGCCGAAGATGATGTTACTCGTGGTTGGGAAGTAGCCGGCCTGTTAAGTTTTGCGACAGATAAGATTTATGCCTGGGATGCCAAACACCTCGGTTCTTACGCTCAAAGGGAAATCTGGAAGGAAATGATGGGTGTGGATGCCTGGGGGCCGAATAGGCGGTATAAATGGTGGCATGGCATTAAAAATAAAGATATATTACCTCCTCATGGTCATGATTTTTATCAAACTCCTCATCATTTTAATGTCCATGCCCTGGAGAAAGCCAGTCATACGCAAGCTAAGAACATGATATTAGAGATTATATTTATGGGAATGTTGGTAGCTATAGTGATGACAAGCTATAAAGCTTTCATTACCAAAGACAAAGAGGACGAAGAGGGCGGCGGCGGAAATCCCCACTAAGCCTGCCGGTGTTCTTTACCCCCGCCGAGCCATTTACCGATCACCGGCATATTCTGCATATAATAAAATTGACTGGCTGCACCCATGCCTGTTTGGGCTGCTCCGGCTAATGGGGCAAAAGCCGTACCGGCGGAAATCGGCAATATCGGTTTAGGTTTGAAAGCTTTCTTGATTTGCGTAATCAGGGTCGGAGCTAAGAAAAGAACACCCAAACCCATAAAAGCCGGGAAAGCGGCTTTACCCGGTACGCCGATAAGGGGAGGGGAAAATAATTCGCCGGTATTGGAGTTAAGTGTTGTCAGATATTCTCCGAACATTAAAATAGCCACAGTTGCCGGGAAGACGACCAGATTGGCAATGACATTCATGATCCAGTCAGTAAAGGCGGTTTTCCCCGGGATTGCCCCCATCAAAAGCTGAAAGGGACCGAGTATAACTGCTACCAGAAGCTGAATATAGGAGTTTAAAAGAAGCATAAATATTCTGATAAAGGTAAACAGAAGTCCCAGAGAAATAATTAATAATATAATAATTCCGAGCAGGGAAGCTCCCCAAAAACCTATCCAACCAAATCTCATGCTTGAAGCAAGGACTTTCAAAGCTACCATGACACCGGCAGAGCCAACGCCGTAGGCTGCACTATTTTTAATAATGAAATCCTCAACGGCGCTGAATCCGCCGCCCATGACAGTTTTAAATAGATCACCCCAATCTGCCGTCAGAAAATAGGTTTGAGTAAGAGCTGTTTGAGTAGCGGTATTTCCCATACCTTCGGAGAGAATTCCGATGATCATAGCCATCGACACATACATTAAATCCACCAAAAAGCCGACTATGGCATAAGAGAGGGTAATAAGAAGCAGTGCCAAAACAATTCTGGGTAAAGCAGCCTGAACACTGATGACGGTTTTGGGATCGATTTTCATACGGAAAATAACCATGAAACCGATGACGATCATGACGATGATAATTACGGTATAGGCAATATTGCGGGTTACTTTCCAGATGGGAAGTATCGGAGCCAGACCGGCAAAACCAAATCCCTGAGCATAAACAGGTTTAGCTAAAATACCGGCGTTTTGCAGCAAATCCTGGGCATAATAAATTCCTGAAGCAGGAGGTACAGCAAATAGTGAAGCAGTCATGATGGAAATTCCGTTTAAGGCAGTATTTGGGTCACATTTTTCAGGATCCCGATGGGTACATCCTAAACCATTCAATAACCAGTTTGCAGAGGCTTCATTTTGAAACTTATTGACATTAATGCCGTCAACACAGGGTTTCTTACTGTTTGTGGCGCATTCATCAGCAGCTTCTTTTTGTAAATGATAATTTTCCGGATCACTTAAATCATAAATGTCATTCGGGTTCGGCGGAATATTTTGTGCTAAGGAGCGAGAGGGAAAAAATAAGCTAATCGACAAAAGAAACCCAACCGCTAATAAAAGCAATAAACGACGGGACAGGATTTTCATCTTATTCTATTATTGGTGAGAGAGGAAGATGTGTCAAGGCACTTCGGGAACTTCAAAAACGGTTACGTCAACCCCGGTATAGGCTTTTATGATCTGGAAAATCAGAAAGGCTATCACCATCAGGAAAATTCCGGCTACCGCATAAGTCATCGTTTGTTTGGCGGAGGCAGTGGCTTTCGGATCACCGCCGGAGGTTAAGAGCTTAAAACCGCCTACGATCAGCATAATCAGAAGAGCGAAAAGGGCTAAAGCAATTGAAATTTGCAGGATGCGGCCATAAATAGCCTCCAAACATTTAAAGGTGGGAACATCAACTTCACCGATTGTTTTTATGCAGGGAACGCCAGCCCATTCTTTCATTTATTATGACGCCGGGGATGGTAGTACAAAGTTAAACGGATCGATCCCTAAGAATCTGCCGATAACAATCATCAGAGCCCAGGCGGCAAAGACGATAATAAGACCAATGATAGCTGCCTGGATTCTTTTTTGGGCGGCTTCCACATTGGCTTTGTCACCTCCTGATGTTATCCAGGTAATACCGCCAAGCAAAAGATAAACGAAGGCGGCAATAGTGGCAATAATCAGGATGGCGCCAATGAGGGCACTGATTAGTTTGCCCAGATCGTCAATTTTCAAATTTCCCGGTCTGGGAATTTCGAGAGGAATATCTCCCTGAGCAAAAACGGGGGAAGTTAGACAAAGATAAGAACCGATTACGGTTAAATATAAGGTTATTTTTTTCATTAATTTTGGGCTTTATAGTATTATGGACATATCCTGTAAAGCTTGTCAAGTAGAGAGTCGCATGCCTGCAAAACAACATAAAATTAATTACAGATTGCTCTCCTTTATTCTGCTTGCGCTTTTCTTTTCTTTCTACGCGCTGAAATCGTGGATAAATCTGCAGGAAAGATTAAAAATAGTTAAAACAGCCGAAGAAAAAGTGCTTCAGGAAAATGAGAATAAGGCAAGTTTAGAGAAGGAGCTGGTTCGGGTGCAGGGAAGAAATTTTATCGAACAGCAGGCCAGGGACAAGCTGAATTTAGGAAAAGATGAGGAAATAACAGTCATCTTACCGACTTTATCAGTGCCGTCACAGATCACACCGACTCCAATTGACAATTCATATAACTGGGAAAAATGGCTGAAGCTGTTTTTGTAATCAGTACCAGGGGAGAGGATCGAACTCTCGACTCCACGCTTATGAAGCGTGTGCTCTACCACTGAGCTACCCTGGCTATAAGAACCTGATTGGCAGGCTCTGCTTTTAGATTTTAGCATAACTTGTTATAATTTTTAACCTGATGACGGATGATTTAATTCAAAAAAGATGCGTGCCCTGCGAGGGAGGCATGCCGCCCCTGCCTGAGGACAAAGTGCAAGAACTTTTAAAACAGGTGCCGGATTGGTCGTTGGAAGAAGGCAAAGTAATCAGGAAATTCCAATTCAAAAATTTCCGGGAAGCAATTGATTTTGTGAATAATGTTGCGGAAATCGCCGAAAGCGAGAATCATCATCCCAATATATCCATTTACGGCTGGAACAAGGTCAAACTGACCTTTTTCACCCATGCTATCAGGGGTCTTTCCGAAAACGACTTCATCATGGCCGCCAAGGTCAATTAAATTGTTTCCTGACTCCAGTCATTTTACTTGTAATCGAAGCTAATTTCAGCTATAATCAATTTTAGTTATCGCGGAGTAGTGTACAGTTGCACAGGAGGCTCATAATCTCCTAGGCCGGGTGCGACTCCCGGCTCCGCAACTCGGGTCATTAAATAAAAAAGCTCCTTTAATCGGGAGCTTTTTTATTCCGACCCGATCGGGCTGGTGTGAGCGAAGCTCACATAATAACCCGAAGGGGATATAATTCAATTAATGTATTACGTCTATATCCTCCAATCTCTCAAAGATGGAAGCTTTTACAAAGGATCCACATCAGATTTGAAAAGAAGAATCAAAGAACATAATTCAGGAAAAGGATTTTATACTTCTCAACATCATCCATATAAACTTATCTACTACGAAGCCTATCTTTTGAAAGAAGATGCCGATGCCAGGGAAAAATTCCTCAAAACCAGTATGGGAATGAGGGTGATTAAGAAGCAACTAGCAAATTACCTGCTAAAAAAATAATAAAGCACTTTCCAAGGCTCTGTTTTAGGTTACATGCCACCTGAAAGACATTTCAATAAAGAATAGACTTATTGCGCCAGGGGGGTTGGAGTAGTGAAGCGCACATCCGTTATTTGAGTAATTTCCCCTTGGTCATTTTTCGTCCAGAGGCTGAATTTATTTGGATTCCAAGATTTGGTTTCATCATAGTCCAATTCCGGAGTTCCTGAGTAGTAAACGGGAACATGACGGCCAGCAATGAAATATTCCGCTTCATCACGACGGCCAAATGCAACGCCAGCAGCAATGAGTGATAATTGAGCATTATCTTCTTTATGCCATTTGTTAATTTGGCCCTTAGGCGCTACTGCATGATCAAGATCAAAGCGGTGACCGATAGGTTTAACGTTCTTAATAGCATAAGCACGGGTAATTATTCTCTCCTTGCCAGTTTGATCTGCAGGACCGTACAACAGCAGTAGATTATGCACACTATTGGCAGCATCCTGATTAACAATGCTGATATATTGTTGAATAACAGGATCGATAACAACAGATTCTATGGGTACCAGTTCGGTCGGGTTTGTTTCTGGCGTTGAGTCAGGACCCGTAAATTGTTCAGACATATTTTTTTATATGATAGCACGTTTGTCGAACGGACATGAAACAGGTTCTGATTTCTTCCAACCCCCGCAACCAGGGTATTAAAGATAAAACTCCTCAGAAATGGGGAGTTTTTTCTTTCACCCTGGCCAGGCTGGTATGAAGCACGATAGTGCTGAATATAATAGCCTGGCAATACCTTTTCAGATATTATTAACTTGTGTTCCATTACCTCTACATTCTTCAAAGCCTCAAAGATGGAAAATTCTACACCGGAATTACGCATGACTTAAAACAACGATTGAAAGAACATAATTCAGGCGATTCAACTTCTACTTCATATCGAAGACCGTTTAAACTTATCTACTACGAAGCCTATCTTCTGAAAAAAGATGCTGAAGCGAGAGAAATGTATCTCAAAACGAGTATGGGGAAGAGAGTTATAAGGAAACAATGCGCTAATTTCTTAAAACTAAAAACAACTAAGTTCTGATTTCTTACAATCCTCGCAACAAAGATAAATAGCGCCTTCCAAGGCGCTGTTTAGGTATTACCTAACTCAAAATAGGTCGTGGTCAAAATTCCTGCATATACTCAGCAACAATAGTCACTACTTCCTTCACCAATGGACTACAATTCTTAAAACGAAGCTTATCGAAGACTTCTTCTCCAAATTTACGTATGGTATCACTTATTAATGCATGCATGAAGGACTGCGTTGCGCCGGTTACGTCAGAAAAATCTATAACAACCGTTTTGTTCTTTTTTAATGCCGGTATTATATGCTTAATTCTCAATTCTCTTGCTACGTCCTTATTTTCCGCAAAAGATCCTGCCTTTTCTTTTATTGAAACAGTTATAGTATCCATACATTAAATGAATATAGGTTTTTTATAACGGGCTTTTTTGCGCTCCCTTACTGCCTTTATAAAAACATCCCTAATAGCTGCAAGTAAAACCCTGAATTCACTTGTTTGATCAAGAGAGATGTCTATTCCTACAACTGTTCCCGGAAATTTCGGTGCATCGTTTGTATCAGAGTGTTTATCGTCCTGGGGATCTGCGTGAAGTCTTGGAAAACCTTTTGTCCGTTTATCCCGTTTTATAAGCTTGTAAAGTCCTGTACCACTATATAAAACAAAATAATCACGAGCGACCATGGCCATTGATTTGATAAAAAACAGTCCTGCACCTACATTTTCGCCGGTTCCACCTTCGCGCCTAGTCGTTCCTGTTATTCCAGGCGTTAGAGCCAGTTTAATTGCATCTAAATCAGTAGGAGCATGCCAAGAATAATTAATCGTCTTTCTAATACCTACTCCAGCGTCACAAATTCCCAATCTGACCATATTTGTATGGTGGTAGTACTGTGCTGCAACAAACGCACCGTCTTTAGTACGAGCATGCTCAAGTACGTTTCTAACCAGTTCTCCTACTATATATTTTATTGAGTCTGCTTGATTAGGTTTAAGATGAAGCAGTGGAATCATTTCCGTTACGAACTGTGATTGCTCTTCAGGGCTTTTTATTTGAGTAATAGGTATAAAACGACCCGCAGGCTCATGTTCTTTAATAGAATAGGGAGATTTCTTGCCTAGCATTTTAAAAAGACCCATTCTAGACAAATAGTGTCCGGAGGTTGCTGTTATTTTTTCGATCGTGATATTTTCAGAACCTATCTTACTGCCAAGAGCAGCAATAATGGCTAATACTACCGGATGGACATTTACCCATTTATCATGAGTTAGAATTATCAATTTATTAGATTCACTAGGATCAAAAGCTCGTAAAAACACTTCAAAATTACGTAAATAATCACTGTAAGACAAAAATACTTTCATAATAATCGCATTACCGTCTAGCGTGTTTACAACAAATCGCGCTCTACAGAGAACTATTATATTCTGTAGAGCGTAAATTGGCAAGAATCACGTCCTACAGAGAAATTTATTCTTATTTTAATATGATTATTTAAATTTGTAAATTCTGATTTTTTCACATCGTGAAATAGGTTCTGATTTCTTCCAGTCCCCGTAACAAATAACCAAATAGCGCCTTACAAGGCGCTATTTTTGGGTTAAGATTATTTTTTCCTTTAATATCCAAAGATCGGTGAAAGAATTAAATGACTTACCTGTCCCCAAAATTCACGTTTAAGTATATATCCGTGGTCAATACCAACGCTTACTACTTTTATATTGATGAATAAATAAATGACAAAACCGCAAATAACAACAGCAGGGAAAACCCATACTTTTCTACTTATCTTTGCCACAATAATTCCCATGAAGAATATTACTAGCCAATAAATAAGAAATAAATTTAGAGGAAATCCACACTGTATGTGATATGTATCGACAAACCGGTCTCCTGTTACGAGAAGACATTCAAAGTTAATTGGCGGTTCATCTAAGATTCCAGGAGATGTTGGATCCATAACTTCATAATACCAATCCAATGCTTAAACACAAACGTTAATAAAAGAGGTTCTGATTTCTTACAAGCCCCGATTACGGCGGTCATTTCTTAGAGTTTTCTGATAACCACGTCTTTGAGGTACTGGTTTTGAAAGTCGGATTTACCGCCGATTCTGGTTTTGCCGTCCGAGACAAAGCGGCAGGACAGCGGTTTGGTATATTTATTCGATAATTTTTGCAGCAGTTTAAGAATTTCCAAGACTCTTTGCGGGTTTTCGTCAATACCAATAGGATAAGTATCAATACCCAAACCTGAATGAAGCGAGAGGTAAATATTTCTTTCAATGGCAAAATTGCCATTTTCATACTCGTTGGCTAATTCCGCATCTTCCAGGCAGGGGAACATCAAACCGCATAGACCAATCGGTTTGGGATTATTTTTCTTAATAAAATCGGTAATGGTCAGGTAAAAATCAGTAGTAACCGTTTGGGAAAAATTGAGCCCCAGTCTTTTTATAAAGCCGATAAAACTGCCCGAATCGGTAACTAAAGGAGCCACGGAAGAATCAATACCTAAAAAGCGGCTGTCACTGGTGAATAAATCATTTATTTCCTGCCAGGCCGACTTTTGATTTTCCAGCCATTCATGAAGTGAATTGCAGCCTAAAGACAAATCAGTCGATTGCAAACCGATAGAAAAGCCTTCGTCCAGATAGTTTGCCGAGGGGAAAAATGGAGAGGAAGATCTGTTATTAAAAACATAAGCAAAATTGAAAGTTTTTTGAGGATTATTTTTAATAATTTTGAATAAAATTTGAATATCCTCATTTTCAATTTCTTTAACGGTTAAATCCAAATTCCAGTGCGTTTCGCTTCCGGCTAAAAGCCTGCTTAAATATTTATTGATTGTTTCAGTTGTCAGCGAACCGACTCCGAAAATATAGCCTTTTCCCGAATATGACTTATCCATTTCCATAATCTTGATTAAAGCAGGGGAACAAAGACGAAGAGTTTGTACTTCGAAACTTCTGCTTATTAAGTGTTTTCGGAATGACTGAAGATCATCAAAGGAGCTTCCGGCCGGTGATGAGGTAAAGAGGCAGATACTCCTGATAATTTTTTTAGGAGTAACCATTTATTTTATTATGATCCCGAAAAGTATTTCCGTCAAAGGGAAATATAATTTAGGTTATAGTGAAAGTATGTGGTTTATCTATATTCTTCTTTGTACTGATGGCAGTTTATATACCGGCATAAGCAATGATCCGGATAAAAGATTGGCTGAACACAGGCATGGGAAAGGCGGCCACTTTACCAGATCACATCAGCCGCTTAAAATTATCTATCGGGAAAAATGTAAAAACAAAGGAGAGGCTTTAAAAAGAGAGTATCAGATTAAAAGCTGGACTCGCGAAAAAAAGATCAGGGATTTAAAATTGAAAACGGGTCATTTATGATAAAAAATTTATGACTGCCAATTTACCGCCGGCCTTTACGGCAAGGCTCAAAAAAATTATTCCGCCAAAAAAATTCAATGAAGTTATAAAATCATTTTCCCAAAGGAAACCGACAACTTTCCGGGTTAATACTCTGAAATTATCAGCGGATGAACTGCAGGAAAAATTGGAAAACAGAGGATTTATAGTTTCACGGTTGAATTGGTATCGGGAGGCTTTTGTTTTCCGTGATTCCCAGAAAAAATTAACGGAGACAGAATTATACAAACAGGGGTGTTTTTATATTCAGAGTCTGTCCAGTATGATTCCGCCTTTACTTCTCGCACCTAAAAAAGGCGACAAAATCCTGGATATTACGGCCGCACCGGGAAGCAAAACTACTCAAATGGCCGCCATGATGGGTGATAGCGGAGAGATTGTGGCCAATGACCTTTCCCAAATCAGGCTCCTGCGGCTTAAAAATAATTTAAAAATCCAGGGAGTCACCAGCGTTTCTGTCAAACAGGCGGATGCCAGGTCTTTCTGGCAAGAGTACCAGGAGTATTTTGATAAATCTTTGGCGGATGTGCCTTGCAGTCTCGAAGGTACATTTTATCTTCATGAGCCGAAAAGTTTCGCCAACTGGTCGCTTAAAAAAATTGAAGAACTGACCAACCGTTCCCGCTGGATTTTACGTTCTACACTTAGTAGTACCCGGGTTGGCGGCAGAATTGTCTATTCAACCTGTACTTTAGCCCCTGAAGAAAATGAGGAAGTAATTGACTGGATTTTAACCAAGGAAAAAGGCAAAGTTGAAATTGAGGATTTCCAGATACCCGGACTTGATACTTATCCGGCTTTGACAGGCTGGGAAGGCAAAGAATATGACCGACAGGTAAGAAAAACTTTCAGAATACTGCCTTCCGAACTGATGGAGGGTTTTTACGTAGCAGTTTTGAGAAAAACCAAATCGAATATAATAAGACCATGAAAATTATTCCTTTCGGGACAAATGGTTATGTCTCAAGTTTCAACAGGCAGACGGCCTGTTATGTCATTCCGTTGGAGAATCAGTTGATCATTCTTGATGCCGGCAGCGGACTGTTCCGATTTATGGAGCCGGCAGGCTGGCGGATATTAAAAGGCAAAAAAAAAGTTAAAATTTTCCTGTCCCACTACCATCTGGACCATACTTTCGGTTTTTACGCTGCCTTTGAACTGTTTGCCAACCAAAAAGTAGAAGTTTACGCCTATGATGACAAACCCGTCTTCCGGGAACTGGTTTATACGTTTCAGTTTCCGGTTGATTATGACCGCAAGCATAAAAACTTCAAATGGATAAAAGTGACTTCCCAAAAATATAAAAATGAAGGATTCGATTTCTCAGTCAGAATCCAAAAACACCGCAATGAAAAAAGCCTGGGGTTCCGATTTGAATTTGCCAACGGCAAAAGTCTGGCTTATGTAACTGATGCCGACCCCAGCCGGGAGAGCGTTAATTTTGTCAAAGGCGCCGATCTTTTACTGCATGAACATGAAACTTTGAATGTACCTAAGTATAAAAACAAAAGCAAACTGGAGGATCTGATCAGTGAAGGGGGACATGTGACGACGGAAGGAGCAGCCCTTATCGCCAAAGAAGCAGGCGTTGGGAAATTATTCTTGATCCACCATAATCCTCCCTGTGATTGGCCGGAGCTTGTAAAAGATTTACAAAAAGCCAAAAAGATATTTCCGCAAAGTTATCTGGCCCGGGATTTAGGAGAAATTGAGTTTTAAATACCTGGGAACTTGTCTTTTATACACAAGATATTGCCGGCCGAAGTGTTTTTCCAGCAGTTTTTCTTCTTTTTTTATCACCATATCTATAATAAGAAAAACCGGCAAAACGATAATAACCAGAGAGCTTTTTAAAGCAATTTCGAATCCGGTCAAAATCAGCAGCATTCCCAGATAGATCGGATTACGGGAAAAACGGTATGGACCGGAGATGACTAAATGCTGCTGTTTTTCAATATTGTGCTGTGCCGGCGGACCCCAATTAGCTTTCATGGTTAGTTTCGCCCAGACGGCAACAGCCAAACCGGCAGAATTGATTATCAGTCCAATTGCAGAAATCAAATGATTATTTGACAGATTGGGAATTGGCAGGTCAAAACCTAAAAGTTGCATAATTAAAATCAAAGCGATAGTCATGATAAGAAAAGCCCGCAGAGTAAAAAAATTACGAAGATATTCCTTTAAGGTATAAGAAGTGGTAAATTTCCAGACCAGCTGGAGAATGATTAAGTTTATCAGCAGGATAACTTTAGTTATTTCCGTCATAAAAGGTTATTATATCAGGAGGATTTGTGAGTTATTTGGAGGGTGATCTCAAAAAAATATATAATGTAATCAGGAGAAAAAATACGAACGAAAAAGAAAATATAAGAAAAAAACGAATATTATCAGGCATAACTCCTTCAGGCGATGGCAATTTACATATCGGTAATTATTTAGGGGCTGTCAGGCAGTTTATCGAATTCGCCAAGTCATACGATTGTTTTCTGATGGTGGCTGATTTACATGCTTTGACGACGGTACAGGATAAGGCAACTCTACAGAAAAATACGGAAAATCTGATTCTGAATGAGCTGGCGCTTTTAGGGGATCTTCATAATATTACTTTTTTCCGGCAATCGGATGTCGTAATGCACGCCGAATTGACCTGGATTTTGAATAACGTCACGCCTCTGGGTCTTCTCAAACGGGCGCATGCTTACAAAGATAAGCTGCAAAATGACGTCATGGAGGAGGAAATCAATTTAGGCTTGTTCAATTATCCGATTCTGATGGCTTCGGATATCCTTCTTTATAAACCTGATTTCGTGCCGGTAGGGCGCGACCAAAAACAGCATGTGGAAATCTGCCGGGACATTGGCGGAAGGTTTAATAAGACTTATAAGTTAAAAATTTTTCCGTTGCCGGAGCCGCATATACCGGAAGAGGTAGCGGTCATTATGGGTACGGACGGCAAAAGAAAAATGAGCAAGTCGCTCGGCAATATCATCGGGATTTTTGAGGATGAGGCCGTCATTAAAAAGCAGGTGATGTCCACCTATACCGATCCCACACGCATTCATGCCGATGACCCGGGACACATCGAAGGCAATATGGTCTTTGCCTATCTTGATTTCTTCGGTGACCCCACTTCGCCAAGGCTACGAGGGGCAAGTAACTTAAATAGACTAAAAGAGGATTATAAAGCAGGTAGAGTAGGTGATGTTGAGGTCAAAAACTATCTGTATGAGTCATTGTTGAAATATTTCGCCCCGGCCAGGGAACGCTACGCGGAATTAAAGGGTAATCCGGTTAAGGTAAAAAAAATACTTCAGGACGGAGCGGCAAGAGCGAGGGAAGTTGCGGGTGCAACCATGAGTGAAGTGCGTGAATCAATCGGGCTGACAAATTCTTATTCCTTCTTTGAATATTAATACTCATATTTAAGCAGTGCGATAATATCCTGTTGTTTTAGCCTCGATTTTAAGATATAATTGGAATCTTAAATGAAAGCCGATATTCCTTTTGAGGACTTTCAAAAGCTAGATTTGAGGGTAGGCAAAGTGATTGGAGCCGAAGCTGTCGCAGGATCAGTCAATTTACTGCGACTTAAAGTAAATCTGGGTAATGACCACGGGGTAAGAAATATCCTTTCCGGCATCGCCAGATGGTATAAACCGGGACAGCTCGAGGGAAAAAAGTTTATTTTCGTGACAAATCTTGAAGCCAAAAAAATGATGGGGATGATGAGCCAGGGTATGATATTATGTGCCGACTATGATCACAAGGCTGTTATAATACCTGTTAATAAAAAAATTCCCGAAGGGACAATCATCAGATAATTTTATGCCTACACAAAAGCAGCCGCTCAACCATAAAAACCATAAAAATAAAAAAGGGAAAAAAATATTTGAATTCAAACTGAATTTAACACCCAAAAATTTCTTTCTCTGGTCAATAATCCTCCTAATTATTTTTTTTATTTTCTTCTCCGCCCGCGACATCTCCAATCTTTTTCCCGAAAAAACACTTACAAATCTTATCGGCGATATTAAGAGTAACCGGGTAAAAAAGATTGAGGTCATCGGTGATAAACTATTGGCAACCTATAACGACGGCAAGGTCTATACTTCAATCAAGGAAAGCCAGGATTCCCTTTACACCATCCTTTCTGACGCCCAGGTTGATTCTGCCAAAGTCGATATTGAAATCAAAGATACTTCGGGCGGCACGGTTTGGTTTAATATCCTTTCCAACGTCCTGCCGCTTCTTCTGATGGTAGGATTTTTCCTTTTCCTGATAAGACAAGCCAGAGGGGCGCAGGATTCCATTTTCTCTTTCGGCCAGTCCAGGGCGAAACTTTTTTCCAAAGACAATCCGAGGGTGACTTTTAAAGATGTGGCCGGGGTGGATGAGGCCAAACAGGAACTGTCGGAAGTTGTCGATTTTTTGAAAAATCCCCAGAAATACAGGGCTCTGGGAGCCAGAACACCCAAGGGCGCACTCCTGGTCGGACCTTCCGGCACAGGCAAAACATTGTTAGCCAGGGCATTGGCCGGAGAGGCAGGAGTGCCTTTCTTTTCCATGGCCGGCAGCGAATTCATGGAAATGCTGGTCGGTGTCGGAGCCAGCCGTGTCCGTGATTTGTTCAATACCGCTAAGAAAAATTCACCGTCGATAATCTTTATTGATGAAATTGATGCCATCGGACGCGTTAGGTCAATGGGAACTATGGGAGGTCATGATGAAAGGGAACAGACCTTAAACCAAATTCTGGTTGAGATGGACGGATTTACCCCAAATGAGCATGTGATTGTAGTGGCGGCGACCAACAGGGGGGATCTTCTGGATACGGCACTTCTTAGGCCCGGCCGATTTGACCGTAGGGTTGTGCTCGATCTGCCGGATCTTGAAGGACGGAAATCAATTCTCAAGATCCATGTCCAGGGAAAACCGGTCGAATCAAATATTGATTGGGAGAAAGTGTCCAAAAGAACCGTCGGTTTCTCCGGGGCCGATCTGGAAAACATGCTGAATGAGGCTGCCATTTTAGCAGCCAGGAAAAACCAGAAAACAATTACCTTTGTTGATATCGAAGAAGCGGCAACAAAAGTGAAATTGGGACCTGAGAAGAAAAGGTTGCAGAGTGATCTTGACCGTAAAATGACGGCCTATCATGAAGCCGGCCATGCCATTGTTTCCTATGCTTTACCCCATATGGATCCGGTTCACAGAATTTCCATCGTTTCCCGGGGTATGGCTCTGGGATTTACCCTGATACCGCCAGCCAGGGACAGAATCCATGAAACCAAAACGCATATGGTAGAGCAGATTACCGCTATGATGGGCGGCCGGGCCGCTGAACAGTTAATTTTTACAGAGATGACTTCCGGTGCTGCCAATGATATTGATAAAGCAACTGCTTTAGCCCGGGATATGGTCATTGAATACGGCATGTCCGAATTGGGGCCGATTAATTTCGGGCCGACACTGGATGTAATGGAGTGGGGAGGCCGCTATGTCAACGAAACAAAAATTTCCCCACAAATGCAAAGCCAGATAGATAACGAAATTAAAAAAATACTTGATGCTTCTTATAAAAATGCCGCATCGATTTTAAAGAGATTGAAAACCAAGCTGGATGCGGTCGCCCGCGAGCTTTTAAAAAGAGAAACTCTGGAAAGCGAGGAATTCGAGAAAATCGTCGGTCCCCGGCCTGCTCTGGCAATCTCTTAAAGCATGCTAAAATTACCCCATGATAAAAAGGTTGGTAGTCATTGACGGTCATGCCATTTTACACCGCGCCTATCATGCCCTGCCGCCTCTGACCGCTCCTGACGGCACAGTGGTTAATGCTGTTTACGGCTTCGCCTCCATGCTGCTCCGGGTCATTCATGATTTGAAACCGGAATATTTGATTGTAGCCTTTGATCATGCCAAACCTACCTTCCGCAAGAAACTTTTTAAAGAGTATCAGGCGCAACGGCCGGAAATGGAAAAAACCCTGATTTCTCAAATTGATCTGGTTAAACGGATGGTGGATTTGATGGGTATTAGCGTATACGGACTGGATGGGTATGAAGCTGACGATGTTATCGGCACCATTTCAACCGCGGCCGGAAACCAAAAATTGGGCGATTGTCAGTTGGAAACAATTATTGTTACCGGAGACAGGGATATTCTTCAGTTGGTAAACAACAAGGTTAAAGTTTATCTGCCGGTTAAAGGAATTTCCGAATCAAAAATGTACGGTATATCGGAAGTGGAAGAGAAATTCGGTATTAAACCATCTCAAATTGCCGATTTCAAAGCCCTGGTTGGTGATACAGCGGATAATTATCCGGGTGTTGCCGGCATCGGGCCCAAGACTGCTGTTGACCTTTTGCATAAATTCAAAACAGTTGAGGAAGTCTACCGTAATTTAAACTCAATCGAAGGTAAAGTGAAAGAAAAACTGATACAGGACAAAGAAAATGCATTTATGTCAAAAAAACTGGCCACCATTGTCTGTGATGTTCCCATTGAGATAGATTTGGCCCGTTCAAAACTGGCAAGTTTGGAAAAGCCGGGAGTAATTAATTTTTTTGAAGAAATGGAATTCAGAAGCATGATTCCGAGATTATCTTCCGGGAAAGAGGGAGCCTTACTAATGAGCCAAAAAGCAGCTAAAAAAAAGCAGGATAATTCCAAACAGACAAGTTTATTTTAATCAATATGAATGTTGCCTTGGTCCATGATTATCTTAAGGAATACGGCGGAGCAGAGAGGGTTCTGGAAGCATTACATGAGATTTTTCCCGAGGCACCTGTATTTACCGCCTTTTACTTTCCCCAATATTTAGGACCGCATCGTGAACGATTCAGCAATTGGCAGATAACCACTTCTTTTATGCAGAATATACCCATGGCAGATCGTCTGGTCAGCCCACTGAGACTTATCAGTCAATATGCCTTTGAGAGCTGGAATTTGGACAAGTTTGATTTGGTAATTGTTTCCTCCACCGGCGCCTACTTCCCCAATCTTATCAGGACCAAACCGAGCAGCAAACATCTGTGTTACTGTCACACGCCTCCCCGCTATTTATACGGTTATGCTACCGCCCGTAATTGGATGAAATATCCCTGGGGAAGAGTTGCCGGAGAGTTTTTCAATCATAAGTTGCGTCAGACTGATTTTCTGGCAGCACAAAGACCTGATTTTTTCATTGCCAATTCAATAGAAGTAAAGGGACGAATCAGTAAATTTTACCGCCGTGAGGCCACTGTAATTTATCCGCCGGTGGAAATAGCGGACAGAATTAAGAATTCAGAATTAAGAATGAGGAATAAGAATAAAACATATTATCTGGCTGGCGGGCGTTTAGCCAGGGCAAAAAATATTGACTTGATTATAGAAGCAGCCAATAAACTTAAGCTTCCTTTGAAAATTTTTGGCCGGGCTTTTGCCGGTTACGGACAGGAATTACGGGAAAGGGCAGGTCCGACGGTGGAATTTATCGGAGAGGTCAGCAATCGCGAATTGAGCGGATTATATAGGCAAGCTAAAGCTTTGATTTTTGCCTCGGAAGATGAGGATTTCGGTATTATGCCGGTGGAAGCGCAAGCTCTCGGTACTTCGGTCATTGCTTACAGAAGCGGGGGAGTTAAGGAAACAATCATCGAAGGCAAAACCGGTGTTTTTTTTGATGAATTGAATACGGAAAGTTTAACAGCGGCCATCAGAAGTTTCAGGATGAAGAAATTTAAAGCAGAGGATTGCCGGGACAATGCCAAAAGATTCAGCCGGGCAAGATTTAAAAAAGAAATCATCAATTTTATTAATAATAACTGTGCCTGAACTTCCTGAAGTCGAAACCATCCGTCTGCAGCTTAAGCCTCTTCTGATTGGCCAATCCATTTTTAAAACCACTGTTTATAAGGAGAAATCGTTTCAGGGTAAGCCTAAACAGCTGACAGGTGCCAGGATTACAGGTCTTGCCCGTTACGCCAAGATTTTGATTATTGAAACCGATAAGGGTTTATCCCTGGCTGTTCATCTCAAAATGACCGGGCAACTGATTTATAAAAGACAGATTGAAAAAGCAAATCTACCCGATAAATATACCCGGGTGATGATTCAGCTAAAAGACGGCAGCAGGTTATTTTTCAACGATATACGGCGTTTCGGCTGGATGAGAATTGTAAAAAATATTAAGGATATTACCGCCAATTTAGGTCCTGACCCGTTTAAATTAACTGCCTCCCAATTCCATAAAATCCTGGCTCAATCAGCTAAACCAATTAAGCTTTTTTTGATGGACCAGGAAAAGTTGGCCGGAGTAGGCAATATTTACGCCAATGAAGCCCTTTTTTTAGCTAAAATCCATCCTCTGGTAAAAGCGGATAAGGTAACCGGCGAAAAATCCGACGGACTATTCAAATTTTTACTTTTGGTTTTGAAGAAAGGGATTAAATATGGAGGTTCTTCTGATAACGATTATCTGAATGCCTTCGGAGAAAAAGGGGAAATGCAGGAGCATTTATTAGTTTATGGGCGTAAAGATAAGCCTTGTCCTAATGACTGCGGAGATAAAATAAAAAGAATCGTCATCGGCGGCCGCGGATCATTCTTCTGTCCCAACTGCCAGAAATATAAAAGATAATCTCAGTAACACCTCCGAGGTGGCAAAGCAACGACTTTGACTCCTGGGGACGGTGAAGGAATTCGAGTATTTTTCTGTTATAATTACCTTCAATAAATGGATAAATCCCTTCCAGTTGTCATTTCTCTCGGCGGATCACTGGTCATTCCCAACGGAGGCATCGATACCCAGTTTTTAAAAGATTTCAACCTTTTTATCAGACAAAAAATCGCCCGCGGCTGGCGATTTTTTATTGTGGTAGGCGGTGGTGCAACAGCCCGCCATTATATCGACAGTACCCGGGAAATAGTCGGGCAAATATCCGATTGGGATTTAGATTTTTTGGGTATCCATACCACCCAACTTAATGCCCATATGATCAGGACCATTTTCAGGGATGTGGCCCATCCCAGGGTCATCATGAATTACCAAAAAAAAATCGTTAATCTGCAGGAACCGCTGGTTATTGCCGCCGGCTGGAAACCGGGCTGCTCCACAGACTATGATGCCATGCTTTTGGTTCGCGATTACGGGGCCAAGGCTTTGATTAACATGTCCAACATAGACAGTGTCTATGATAAAGACCCCAAGAAATATCCGGAGGCAAAACCCTTTAAAAAAATGGCCTGGAAAGATTTTGAGGAAATGAATAAAGGTAAATGGAGCCCCGGATTCAGCTCCCCGTTTGATCCGGTAGCTACCAAACTGGCTAAGGAATCCGGTTGCTCAGTATATGTGATCGGCAAAGATTTGGTAAATTTGGGGAATCTGCTTGACGGAAAAGATTTCAAAGGAACACTCATTTCTTCTGAATGATACTTGAAAGCATCAATCTTCTTAACTTCCGCAGCCACCGGAAGAAAACTTTTAATTTTTCTCCGGCCGTTACCATCATTCTTGGCCGCAATACCTCAGGCAAAACCAATCTGATTGAGGCAATTAATTATTTAGCCAGCGGGCGCGGTTTCCGTGCCGGCCGGGAGTCTGAAGCGATTAATTATAAAGAGGAGCTTGCCCGCATCAAAGGTATCGTCGAGGACAGTTCCGGCGAAGCTAGATCCCTGGAGATTATGATAACCCGCGGCCATGTCTTAGAAATTAAGACTCCGGTAAAAAAATACTACATCAATGATGTGGCCCGCCGGGGTATCGATTTTGTAGGAAATTTCCGCGCAGTTCTTTTCTGGCCGCAAAATATGGAATTGGTAACCGGTTCTCCGTCTTTAAGGCGGCGCTATCTGGATGATGTCTTATCCCAGGCAGACCGTGAGTATCACCGCAATTTACTCTCATACGAGAGAGGATTGAGGCAAAGGAATAAACTGCTTGAGGCCATCAGCGAAAACCGCGCCCACCGCCACCAGTTGCTTTTTTGGAACCAGCTGTTAATTAAACAGGGAAGTTATATCTCACTGCAAAGGGAAAAATATCTGGAGTACGCCAATAATTTTCGTTTACCCAAAGAGTTTGAGCCTGAAATTAAATTCCGGCTTTATTACGATAAAAGTCTGATTTCAGAAAGCCGCCTCACACAGTATTCTGAAGCTGAACTGGCTGCCCATGCCACTTTGGTCGGGCCCCACCGCGACAATTTTATCTTTAAAAAACACGAGACTGAAGACAGGGATCTTAACTTTTTCGGCAGCCGCGGAGAACAGCGGCTGGCGGTACTTTGGCTGAAATTAGTGGAGTATTCATTTTTAAAAGAGAATAGCAATTCAACACCGGTACTTCTTTTGGATGATATATTTTCCGAACTGGATCATGAGCACCGTGAGATAATTTTCCACATCATCGGTAAACAGCAGACAATCATGACAATTACCGACAAGCATCTTATTCCGGAAAAGTATTTTGGAGAGGCTAAAGTGATAGAATTATAATTTAGTTTATAGTTTATAAAATATGGATATTGAAGAGATTTTAAAAAAAATTTATCTGCCTGCGGCCGATTCCCACAAAGGACAAAACGGCAGGCTTTTAATTATCGGCGGATCAAAATTATTCCATGCCGCCTCCCTTTGGGCGCTTCAGGTGGCTTCAAGAATTGTTGATTTAGTTCATTATTCTTCAGTCCCCGAGGACAACAAATTAGTGGCAAAATTGAAAAAAGAATTCCGCAACGGAATTGTTATTCCCAGAAGTGAGATTGAAAATTATATCGAAGAGGACGATTGTATCCTGATCGGGCCGGGTATGGTTAGAGCGGAGCGTATAGTATCAGGTATCAGGTATCAGGTATCAGGGATAAAAGAAATCGAGAAGATCAAAGATGAGGGAATGCAAACATATTTGTTAACCGAATATCTATTGAAAAAATACGCCTATAAGAAATGGGTGATTGATGCCGGAGCACTGCAAATGATGGAGCCGGAATGGACTCCGCCCGGAACTATCCTGTCTCCCCATACCAGGGAATTTATGACTATTTATCTTAAAAGCGGACTGCCGAAGGAAAAATCAACCGAAGAAAAAATAAGGCTTTTTTCCCGAAAATATAACTGTCTGATTCTTCTGAAAGGGGAGAAGGACCAGGTTGTTTATAAAGATAGAATGATCACCATTCCCGGAGGTAATGCCGGCATGACCAAAGGAGGAACAGGTGATGTCCTGGCTGGGTTGGTAGCTTCTTTATACTGCAAGAATGATGCCTGGATTTCGGCAGCTGCCGCCTCTTTCATCAATAAAAAAGCCGGTGAGGAGCTTTTCAAAAAAACGGGCTACTGGTTCAACGCCTCCGACCTGGCTAATCAGATTCCACAGACAATGAAAAGATTATTTAAGGATAAATTAAATAAAGATTCTATGCGATTTGCAGGTATATTAAAAATTGGAAGTAAGAAAATATATAATAAACGATCTGATCTTTATGATGATTATCTTCTTAAGAAGATGGGATTTAATAGGAAGGAAAATAAAAAAGACCAATGATTTCCCTAAAATCCCCGGAATCGAAGCCGTCAACCCGTTTAAGTAGATTTTTAAAAGAAATTCAGAAAGATAGTTCCCAGTACACAGAGTAAGGAGCCGATTATTTTATTAATTAAATTTTTCTTTTCCTTTAAATAAATAATCCCAATAATAACAATAGACAGGAGAGATATAGTTTCAAAATTGGTATTTACTATTGAAATATTAGCCTTTGAAATAGCTATTATAAACAGAAAATAGAAAAAAAGATTTCCTCCCCATTGCAAAAAGGAATAAGAAAAGACTGAATATTTCAGTCAAACCATTAAGAAGTCCTGCGATTAATGGTAAAAAATAATAGAAATTCATTTTTCTAAGTAATCCACAATGTTTTTATAAGGTTGAAAGTAGATCTTATAATCTAAATATTCATCGGGGATATTCTGGGATTTACCGAATTTTTGTGCGGCTTTATATTCATCTGATGTCCAACCGTTCGGCAGATCAATTTTGAATTTTTTGAAGCCAAATACGATATATAAAATTGACTTGCTCCAAAAAAATGAATACCAGGAAGAGCGCATTTCCCGTTGTATTTTAGAAATCGCAGTATTGATATTTTTGTCAGAGAATTCCAGTAAAAAATTATAATGATATTTACTCGTAGTTGAATGGGATTCATATTGGACTTTGACTTTTAGTTGAGAGAAATCGTTAAGAATAGTTGGATTTTTTAATGAAGCTGAATCTATAAGGCCGTAAAACATATTTAAATTATTTATTTTTCTTTGTTAACCCACCATTGTTTAAAGAGAGTGCATAAGCCCTGATTGTTAAGATTTATCAGAAAAATTCCGTCTAAAAAAGCTTTTTTGCCTGTTGGGATTCGGGTAAACGATGACTTCCAATGTGCAATATAGCGAAATTGGGTTTCTGAAATAATTTCAAATTCAAATGAGACATCTTTTTGCGAAGCCGGAACCTCCTGCCAAAGGGCAAGCAGGGTTTTTTTATCAGAAAGAGGTTTAGTAAAGGGAGATTCAAAATACTGGAATTTATCGGCAAAAAGAGTAAGGATGGCATTTGGGTTTCTCTCAACCCAAGCCTGACCCATTTTATTTATCCAATTCCAACCGGCACTTTTCTTCATGTTAAATTGAAAGTTTCAAAGCAGCCATAATCATGACGGCAGCGGCAGTAAAGCGGATGGCGTAAACTTTTATTGTGTGTTTTTCCAAAAGTTTAGGAGCGAAAATGGAAAAGAGAAAAGCCATGATCATGGAAAACGGCAAAGCGGTGATGATATTGGTGATGACTACATTATGCTGGTATGCCCGGTTTTCCGTCATAATTCCCAGAGCCAGCGCCAGGGACATAGCAAAGACAGAGGCGACCTGTTTTAATTTCAGCCTGCCGATTTCCCGGTAAAAAAGAGGAATGGTTGT
>Ga0156141_115_pt1 | contig 18444 bp, 17 predicted proteins | sample RifCSPlowO2_02_FD_107794 | JGI IMG/M metagenome (GOLD analysis project Ga0156141, IMG submission 107794) | Candidatus Gottesmanbacteria bacterium RIFCSPLOWO2_02_FULL_42_29
AAACCGCGCTGGGAAGGATCTTCAATGGGGATTAATTCCAAATCTGTTGTTTATTCAAAATCTGAACTGGAGAAAAGGGCAAATTTCATCATGAAGCAATACCGTCAGCCGGCATTGGTGGAAGAATTTATCATAGGTTCGGAATATACGGTCCCTGTCATCGGTAATTCGCCTCCGGAAACATTGGAGCCTTTGAAAGTAAAATTAAACGGAATGGAAATGGACAATAACGTTTTTGATAATTCGTTTATTAGGTCGGAAGGGATAGACTACGTTCCCCTAACCGGCAGGGAGAAATTGAAAAATAAACTGCGCGCATTGGCATTGAAAACTTACAATTGTGTGGAATGCCTTGATTTTGGAAGGATTGATTTCAGGGTTAACAATAATGGAGAAATTTTTGTCCTGGAATTAAATCCTCTGCCCGCCCTCAATACCGATGACGCTTTGGCAGTGTCGGCAAAACACATAGGCTGGAAATTCTCCGAATTGCTGGATAAAATCATCAAAGCCGCCCTGATGAGATATAAGATGGTCCATAAAACCGGAATAAACTGACTGAAATAACAGTTTTAATCAGATCCCTAAAACTTAATCCGAGTGCCATGGCGCTTTTATGCATCTGGGAATGCCTGCCGATCGAGGGATTTAAATTTACTTCCAAAACAAAAGGGTTATTCTGCCTGTCCATCCTGACGTCTATCCTGGCATAATCCCGGCAGCCGCATAATTTATAAGTTTTTAAACATATCTTTTTAAGATTATCTTCTGTATTCCTATCCAAAACAGCCGGACATTTATATGGTGACTGAACATAAAAAGGAGAATTTATTTGCCATTTTGATTCATAATCAAATATTTTCCATCGCGTGCTTTTATCAAAAAGAGGACCGAACAATATTTCAACTACAGGCAAAACTTCCGAAAATCTGCCATTGCCGACTACAGTCACGGCAAATTCCCGGCCGTCAATAAATTCTTCAATAAGTATTTGTTTATGATATTTATCAAGCAGTCTTGCGGCCTTTTTCACTAAAGCAGTCCTATCCAAAACAACAGAATCCTGATCGATTCCGATACTGCAGCCTAAATCTAAGGTCTTAAGAAATAAAGGGAATCTGAATTTGACCGGATCAAGTTCTGCAATTGATGAAATAAGCAAATATTCCGGCGTCGGAATTGTATTTTTCAGCAACAGTTTTTTAGTAGCTGCTTTGTCATTGGTCAGAACCACAGCGTCTGCCGGTCCTCCTGTATAGGGAATTTTCAGTGTGTCAAAAAATTCGTATAATTCTTTTTCCGAATCAGACCGGTTGCCAATACCGTAACACAGATTAAATATCAAATCCGTTTTTATATTCTTCAATTTTTTGATGTTTTTTTCATCCAATCCGAAAACCGATATTTTGACTCCCGTTGGGGTAAGGGTATTTTTAACCTGCCTGACATCCTCCAGAGTATCATCGTCGGTTAAAGCCAATTCTTCATTTTTCTCTCCCCCGGTCGTCCGGTTATAAACAATTGTAATTTTATGGAGTTTTTCGAACGGTGCGAAAAGAGGAAAGCCTAATCCGTTCAAGGGATTTTTCATTTAGAAATTAAATCAAAGTCCCAGGTCTTTGCCGATTGCCTGCATTGATTTTAAAGCTATGCCGATAAAATCTGATAATTCAATTCCCAGTTTTTCCCGACACATCTTTATTTGATCGCGGTTGACCCCGGCGGCAAAATGGGCAATTGGAAATTTCTTCATTACCGATTCGACGGAAACGGATGCCAGTTTTTTATCTTTAACCAAAGCTACAGCCACAATCAGTCCGGTCAATTCATCACAGCAGTAAAGCGACCACTCCAGGTTGTTTTTCGGCGGATTTTCACCGGTATGGCTAAAGTTATGGGAAAGAATAGCCTCCAGAAGTTCACTGTTTTCCACTCCTTTTTCTTTTAACCACCTGGCCATCACAACCGTATGCTGTTTTGGTTCATCTTTGGTTTTTTCATAATCGCCGTCGTGCAATAGCCCGGCCAGGCCCCACAGTTCCTGATCTTTCCCGAAGTGTTCGGCCAATGCCCGCATGACCGCCTCAACCGACAGACAGTGCCGTATCAGGTTTTGATTCTTCATATTCTGGTTGAGAAGTTCCCAGGCCTCTTTCCTGGTAAAATCCAGTTTTTGCTTTTTAACACTTTTTTTCTTTTCCGGGAGTTTTATTTTGGGGGCCAATTCCGGCCGCAAGGTCGGAAAAGCAATCACTTCCTTGATATTTTTACTATCTGTAAAAAGCATGACCAGACGGTCAATACCAATTGCTATACCGCATGTCGGCGGAAAGCCGTGTTCGATTGCTTCCAAATAGTCATAATCAGTCTGATGGGCTTCTTCAAAACCGGCTTCCTCCCTTTTTTTCTCCTCAATAAATCTTTTTGTAAGATCAACTGGATCATTCAGTTCAGAATAGTTATTGCCAAGTTCCGACCCGAAAGCAAACATTTCAAACCTCTGGGTAAACCGAGGGTCATCACATTTTTTGGCCAAAGGTGAGACCTCAATCGGATAATCATAAACAATAGTCGGCTGGACCAGATGTTCCTCAACCATTTCTTCAAAGACAAAAGCGATGGCTTCGCCTAATGTGGAAATTTTATCCAGAATAGCCAGCTTCAAGGGAGCTATTTGTTGTGTTTTAATTATCTTTTTTGCTTCTGATAATGTTTTCCACTTCAAAGGATCAAGTCCGGCAAATTTTCTGATGGCTTCAACCATGGTGCAGCGCAACCAGGGCCTTTTAACGTCCATTTCGATGCCCTGGTAAGTAAATGAGGTTTTGCCGAAAACTTTTTGAGCGCTATATTCAATTATTTCTTCAATAATATCCATACCGTAGCGGTAATCCTGATAGGCAATCTGGGCTTCAAACATGGTGAATTCGGGATTATGGTCCCGGTCAAAACCCTCATTGCGGAAAACTTTGGTGATTTCATAAACTTTTTCGATGCCGCCCACAATCAGCCTCTTTAAATACATTTCATCGGATATTCTCAGGTAAAAATCGGCTTCCAATGAATTATGATGTGTTGTAAAAGGCCGGGCAAAGCCGCCGCCGTAAACCGGTTGCAGAGTCGGAGTTTCGACTTCAAAATAATCTTTTTTATCCAGAAAATTTCTTATGGCCCTCACAATCAGGCTTCTTGCCTCCAGTCTTTTTCTGACTTCAGGATTCAGAAGCATATCCAGATAGCGTTTGCGGTATCTTTCCTCTATGTCTTTTAAGCCGTACCATTTATCCGGCAAAGGATGTAAAGTTTTGGTGATAATCTGGAAATCGGAGGCAAAAACCGAAATTTCACCCGCCTGAGTTTTACCCACTTTTCCCTGGACGGCCACAAAATCCCCAATGTCCAAAAAAGACAGTAAATCAGCAGTTTTTTTGTTTAAAGCGTCACTCTTGAATACAATCTGCATCTTGACGCTTCCGTCAAAGATATCGGCAAAGCTGATTTTTCCCTGTCCGCGGATTGTCATCAACCGACCGGCAACCGCAACTTCCTCTCCGTCCATTTTTTTGGCCTGAAGTAAGCTTTCCCGCCTTATAATTGACGCAGGATACGGATTGACGCCCCTTTTTCTTAATTCTTCGAGTTTTTTTATCCTGGTTTTTCTTAACTCATCAATAGTCGCCATATTTCGATATTTAGTATTATCCGTTATTAACTATATACTTTTCAAATATTTTTAAAACTTCAGGCATATTTTCCCTGCCGAAACCTATCCGGAAATGCTTATCATCAAAGTCGTAAACAGTTGAAGGCAAAAGCATAATTCCGGTTCTTTCAACCAGCTCCCGGCAAAAAGTTAAAGAGTTAATTTTTCCCTTCAATTGAGGAAATCCTATCGTACCGGCCTTAGGCCGCACCCAACTAAATAAATTTTGGTGTTTTTCAAAAAAAATTTCCAATAAATTCAAATTGTTCTTAATTCTTTCCAAATGATGGGCAATAATAACATCTCTGGCTCTTAATGCTATTAAAGAAAGAATTTCGCTGGGTGCACTGCTGCAGATAGTCGTATAGTCCTTAAAAACTTTCATTTCCTCAAAAATTTTCTTATCTTTAGTCACCAACCAGCCGATCCTCACCCCGGCCATGCCGAAAGTTTTTGACATGCCGAATAAGGAAATTGCCTTATCATAAACTTCATAGGCAGATGGTAATCTGTGATCAGGATTTAATTCCAAAAAGCGGTACATTTCATCTGAAAACAAATAAAGATCGTGTGCTTTGGCGATTTGAGCTATTTTTTGAAAATCCTTTTTATTTATCAGGCTCCCAGTCGGGTTGTGGGGAAAATTTATGATAATAAGTTTAGTATTCTTTTTTATATTTTTCTCGATAAATGTCAGGTTAACTCCCCAATCTTTTTCTTCATCAAGCACCCATTTCGTAACTTCACAGCCCAATGAATGCGCGATTTCATAGAGCGATTGGTAACCGGGGAATGTACAGATGATATGATCCCCTTTGTTAAGAAGGACATTCATGGCAATGAAAATTCCTTCTTCCGGAGCTGCGACTAAAACATCATCCTGGTTTATTCCCTGATATAACTTAATTATTTCCTGCCTTAATAACGGCAGACCTAAGGATTCCGTATAACCAACTTTTAATTCCTGCCACATCTTCCTTGTCTCTTCATCAGCTAACGACAGTAAATCACTTACCGCTAAACCATCACAGTCTGAACTGCATAAGAGATATTTTGCCGAGAACTCATATCGGGCAAAGTACCTTTCAAGTTTAAAAGGCTGAAACTTCATAAATTCAGTATCTCACCCTTTCTCATTTTTTGCTATTGTTCTATTTATAAAAAAACCGGCTTTGCGCCGGCTTTATTTTAATTTTTTTAAAATTTTTATTCTATGTGAAGTATTTTGTACAAAATTCTGCCTGCCGGCGCTTCGACTTCCACTTTGTCACCGGGTTTTTTGCCTATAAGAGCCTTACCCAACGGAGAGGAATGGGAAATTTTCTTCTGCATGGGATCTGCTTCCCATTCGCCGACAATAGTAAAGTGTTCCCTTTTACCGTTGACATGAAGAGTGACTTTGCAGCCGACATCCACTTTTTTCCTGGAATGTGAGGCGATTATTTTAGCCTCAGAGAGGATCAATTTGAGCTCAGTGATCCTACCGTCAATAAAACCCAAATCCTGCTTGGCTGCCGTATATTCGCTGTTTTCCGTCAAATCACCCTCGCTTCTGGCATTAGCCAGACGCTCGACAGCTACCGGCCTCTTAAGAGTCAAAAGTTCTTCATATTCTTCCTTCAGCTGTTTGACGCCTTCCTTAGTCAGAAGTATCTGTTGATTTAAAGTCATTATTTAATCCTTTATTAAAAAAATCCCCCACACAAATATAAATGGGGAATCTAAATAATCTCAATAAATATACTCCAGTACATACCCTCTGTCAATAACCTATAGCTTTGGTATAATATGTGGGTAACCAGGCACAAAATTTAAGCCGCCATCGTCTAGTGGTCCAGGACGTCAGGTTCTCAACCTGAAAATCGCGGGTTCGATTCCCGCTGGCGGTACAAATTGAATTGACAGGAACTTCCCCAGACTTTATGTTTAAGATAGGGTGATAGAAGATTTACTGAAAAAAGCCAGCCAGCCGTTCATTGTCGGGGTGGCCGGAGACTCAGGCAGCGGCAAAACCATGTTTGCCGCCGGCATTCGCCATCTTTTGGGTGAAAAATTGGTCAAGATGATGGAAATGGACGGCTACCATAAGGAAAGTAGGCGGGAAAGAGCTGTCAGCGGAAAGCTGCCTTTGAACCCTCAGGCTAATCACCTTGACCGCTTGGTGGAACACCTCAAACTTCTCAAAGAGGGACAGGCAATTGATTTGCCGGTATATAACCATGCCACAGGTGAATTTGACCATCCGCTTGCTTTTAGCCCCTCGCCTATCATTATCGTGGAAGGTTTGCACGCCTTGTATCCGGAATTTTTGCCATATCTGGACTTGACAGTCTTTGTTGATCCGTGCCGCGATATAAAATGGCAGTGGAAATCCAAACGGGACAAGGAAATACGCAGACACGAGGGGATCAGATTGGAACAGGAAATGCTTGTCAGGGAAGCTGCCTATAAACGCTGGATAGATTTCCAGAAAACCGAGGCTGACATCGTGATTAAGATTTTTCCCAGCACCCTAAAACAATTTGCCCGCTACCAGCTGATTGAAGAGCTGCCGGAACATACTTATAAAGTGGAACTGATGGTCCGGCCGTCTGAAAATGATCTTCCAAATCTCTTTATCCCTTTGAATATAGGCAGCGCCTTTAATATAAAACAAGCGCCGTTTTTACTTTCAGCAGTACCCAGCCTCTACTGGGGCAGAAAAGTCATAAACTTCCACCTTGACGGGATTTTTTCCCACGAGACATTGAACTCATTGGAAAAGCAGATTACTGATCAAACGGGAATTTCTACCGTCAGCACATCACAAGAGTATCTCCAGCGGAACAATTCGACCCGCTTTGCCCAGCTGCTGATTGTCTGGCGGTTCCTGTCGGAACTGAAAAACAAGCTGGATTCTTAAGACTCATTGATGAAGTCGCTCAGATGTTTTATTGCCCAAACTGTCGAATAAAAGACTTTTTTTATATAAAAACTCTTCGGATCCAGCTTCATTTCCCTACTATTCAGCCCGAAATTCTTGATCGGCCTCATAAAATCAGTTTTACCGGCATTATGGAATATTTGAATAAATTCCCCGTTATTTTTCAGGAATTTACCGTTTTTTAAGAAAAAAGCCTTCATGTCCGTATGCGGTATGAAATTGTAACGGTCATCCAAAAGCTTAACCTTATCCTGATGCAGGATATAATTAACAATTACCTGATCGGACCCGTAGAGCCTTTTATCTTTAATCATTTTTGCCATCATCCGGCAAAGTAAAATGAATTTACTTCGCGAGGCAAACAAAACCCCGGCATTATAAAGAGGTTTGTCTTTGAGGACCGACCATAATTTTTTTCTGATATTTTTGGGAAAATTTTTATTGATGTAGTATTCAAAATAGAGGGGATTAATGTCGTGTTTGACTATGCGGTAATTAGTCCTGTCCATGTTAAAAAGCGGGTGAATATCTCCCTGGAAAAGCACGTCTCCTGAATCTATGCTTAATATCTGCTGATACCTGTTTTTTGCCAGGAATTTGCCTGTGTCGATGAAACGCATAACTACAGGATGGCCCCTGCTTCCCTTTAGTATAAAAACATCTGCCTTTTGAAGTTCAGCCGATTGTTTTAAGGATAAACCGTAATTAAGTACTAAAACATCAGTCTGGTCCAAACTAACATTCTTTTTTAATGACGCCAGCCAATGTTTAATCAGGAAATCGCCGTTTTTTCTGTCTGTAGCCGTCACAATCAGATATTTCTTCATAAGAAAATATTATAACGGATTTCTGACCAGCGAACCATTTTCGTATTTAAGAATAAGATTGTTTTTATCTGGAATTTTGGCTGCTGGATCAGCCAACATCAAACGATCGGCGTCAGTCTTACCGATCAATTCAACCGCCTCTTTCAGTCCGTTTCTGAAAAGATAAGCATGCCATGGCGGTCCGTTTAAGCTGTCCGGCAAACTGATGACATATAATTTTTTATCCGGCAGCAATGCTTTCAATTCCCGGGAAATTTGCCTCACTATTTTTTCCGTGATCAAACCCGATTGCCGCCATAATTGGCTTTGCCTACCTAGAAATGCCAGGTTGCTTATCAGAATGATAAATAAAAATATCCGGCCTTCTTTTTTAAGAATATCAACAAGCAGATAAATGGCCGGAATTGAGGACAGATAATAATATCTGGCCTGCGGCAGGCTGGTTGCCGAAAAAAGCAATATTGTCGATTCCAACCACAACACTAGAAAAAAATGCTGCCGGCGAAAATTTCTTAACAGTAAATAAATTATCAATATAAACAGGATAATAATTCCGACATCCGGTATTTTTTCCAGGACTTGCGGCAGAGGCAAAAACAACTGTAAATGGCTTAATACTTCCCCTTTTAAAAAATTAATCGGCCGGAACGGTTGCGGGGCAGAAATATTTCCCAGAAAATGGCGGATCATTAAAGATCCTAAAACGATTAAAATAAAAGCAATCGCTGATTTTATTGCTCTTTTGTGTTTCAACAGGAACGGAAAAATAAAAAGAGTAAGAGCATATTCATGGGACAAAAACGCCAGTAACGCAGCGCCTAAATATCCCCAAAGAAAGAGTTGACGTTCGCTTTTCAGAAATTTTAGAAGAAAAATTAAAGCGCTAAGATAAAACAAAACCATCAGGGAAAGACTTAAACCCGAAATCCAAAAAATAACTTCATAGTGGGAAAAGAAATTGGCAAATATAAATGCGGCCAATAAAGCTGACTTTTTTTTCTGCAGAAGTTCTTTTCCTAATATATAAACCAGAATGACATTAATAAGATGAATTAAAACGGCTGACAAATGAAAAATAAAGGGATTGAGACTGAATATGCTTTTTATCAAATAAATATAAATTAAAAAAACAGGGATAAAATGCTGGTCGGTATAAAAAGTTTTTAATATGAGCGGAATACTATTAAAGGAAAGGAAATAAAAATCATCACTGATGAAATAGAAAGACAGACTCTCCCTATATAAAAGCCAGGAAAATATGACAATAATCCACAACAGAAACATCTGTTTCACTCTTCTACTTCTAATCATAAGGAGAGCTAAAAATCAACCGGCAATTAATTTCAGAAGCTTAAGCTTTAAAGAAGCATATTCGGAAGTGGCAATAAATTTATCAGTCCTCGGCCTTTTGAATGACACTTTGATTTCGGAAATAATCTTTCCCGGACCGGCCGACATAACGTAAATCCGGTCGGATAAATATAAAGCCTCATCAATATCATGGGTCACCAGAAGTATGCTTAACTTTTTTTTCTGCCAGATATCAAGAAACCAGTGTAGTATCTCATATCTGGTAATGGCATCCAGTTTGCCGAACGGTTCGTCGAGCAGCAAGACATCTTTGCCGGAAACATAGGCTCTTAATAATGACGCCCTTTGCCTCATGCCGCCCGACATTTCAGCCGGAAAATATTCCATAAATTTATTTAGACCGAAAAGTTTTGCTAAGGCTGTAATTTTTTCTGCCGGAACCGGTAAATCATTAACGGTATACGGCAGGATGATATTTTGGCGCAAATTCCGCCAGGGCAGCATGACATCATCCTGCATCATGTAACTGACTTTTCCGGTCACATCTACGATGGAATCACTTTCCAGTTTTATCAAGCCCTGATCAATGCCGGTCAGACCAGCAATACAATCGAGAAGAGTTGACTTTCCGCAGGCAGATGGCCCGATGACACCGACAATCTCGTTTCGCATAAGATCAAGAGAAACTCCGTCCAAAACTTTTAATCGGGGTTTATCGGAATTTGTGAAAATCTTAGTGACAGACTGAACTTTTAAAACTGCTTCAGTCATGGCAGGAATTCATTGGTAAAAGCTGATTTGCCCTCAATTTTCTTTTTGAGTAGTCCATGATCAAAAAGCCAATCCGCATATCTTTGCCAGACCGCTTCTTCCTGCCGGCCCCATTTTGGTTTATCTGCCCGGTATTGCGAGCTTAGCCACTTTTGGCTTTCTTTCACTAAATCCTGTTTGATCTCAGGAACATTCTTTATTAAAATTTCGGCGGCTTCCTGCGGATGGTCTATGGCAAACACATAACCCCGTGCTGCTGCCAGGGTGAATTTTTTAACCAAATCCCGGCGGTTATTTACTGATTTTTCATTAGTAACGATAACCGGTGTATAGTAATCCAGGACCGGATCAAGATCTTTAAGTTGAATCAGATTCAGGTCAATCCCCCGGTGTTTTGCTTCAATACCGTCCCAGCCGTAAAAAATCCACTGAAAATCACTGTTGCGGCCGATTGTCGTAAAAAAATCAGTGGTGCCGATAGTGACGTTTTTCAGTTTGAGGTAATCAGCTCCTGCATCCGTCATAACCGCCCGGAGCACTGCCTCTTCAATCGGAGAACCCCAACCGCCGTACTTTTTACCTTCAAAATCCCTTACGGATTTTATGTTACTTTCCTTTAATGAAACGAAGGCTGATGTATTGTGCTGGATGACGGCAGCTATCGATATAATCGGAATATCTTCAGCTCTGGCCAGCGTGACTACCTCCTGGCTGGAAACAGCAAAATCTGCTTTGCCGGCGGCCACGATCTGAATATTTTCCCCTTCTGAAGGCTGGATAATTTCAACCTCTAAACCGGCATCTTTAAAATATTTTTTTTCAGCGGCAACATATAATCCCGTATGGTTGGTATTGGGAAACCAATCCAGTAAGACAGTCACCTTTTCCAAAGATTTTTGTTTCGGCCGGTAAACCAAAGCTGTCGCCGTAAAAATTATTATGAAAATTGAAACAATCCAGAGATATCTTTTAATCATCTGTTTTTTTCATCGTCCAAAATGCGGTAATGCCAGGGAATCAAATTCCTGCCCAAAACATCAATCAGTCGGATCAGAATCAAGCTCAGAAAAGATATAAAAATGATAATGGCAAAAACCCGGTCCGTCTGGAAAGATTTTGACGAGCGGATAAGGAGAATACCCAATCCCCGGTCACTGCCAATCCATTCGCTGATAACGGCAGTCAAAACCGCATAAGCAGCTGAGATACGCAGTCCGGAAAAAAAGTAAGGCAAACTGGCCGGCAATTTGACCAGACGGAATATTTTCCATCTGCTCCCGCCCAATGATCTGACTAATTTCAGGAGATTTTTATCGGCCGATTCCAATCCTTCCTTCATATTGATAGCCACCGGGAAAAAACAGACGACGGCAATCAAAATCAGCTTGGCGGAAATTCCGAAACCGAACCAGATAACCAAAAGCGGTGCCACGACAATGAAAGGAACGGTTTGGCTGATCAGAAGAAGAGGATAAAGCATCTTTTTAAAAAGTTGAGAAAATTCCATAGTTACTGCCAGCAAAAAACCAAAGACAGTACCGGCAATCAGTCCGGCAATGGCTTCGGTTAAAGTCCTGCCTGTATGCAACCATAGAAGATGTCCGGAATTCCAGAAACTAAGCACAATTTTTGACGGGGCTGGCAATAACCAGACTTCAATCCGCAAAAGATTTACCAGTATTTCCCAAATAATAAGGAGAAATGAAAAAAAGACCGCCGGAAAATAATATTTATTCATATCTTCCGGTGTTTGGTAACTTTTTCCCCGATTGTCATTACTCCTCCGGGTTCGTAAATAATCTTGATATAGGAAAAAAGAGACTCTGCTCCTTTCTTTACGGCCAGATACTGAATCTTTCTGACAATTTCTAATAGTTGGTCCAAATCACCTTCCATGGCAGTTTCCATCGGTCCGACTTCACAAGTCACTCCCTGTTTTTTAATAAAGCCAATAACTTCATCAATTATTTTTAAAGACTGCTTACCGTTTTTGGCTTTCGGTAATACCTGGATGGCGATAGATGCTTCCGGCATAAAAAAAAGATTTCCTGAAGGGAAATCTTAATTGACTTTGTTTCCCTTCGCTGGTATTATCCAGATCAGGTTCAATGGGTTTAATCTCAACCCGCCGATGGCGGGTACCCCAAGTATTTTATATCAGGTTCCGATCTTAAATTCCACCACCAATCCGTCTTTCATCAGATAATCCCGGCCGACTGATTCAACCAAACCTTTGGCCCGCGCATTGGTCCAACCGTCGACTTCGACAAACTTTTCATAAGGAATAACATCGGCTTTTATAAAATTCCTGGTGAAATCGGTATGGATCACTCCGGCGGCTTCAACTGCAGGATATTTATCGGGAATTGTCCAGGCCCTGACTTCTTTTTCTCCGGCAGTTAAAAATGAAATCAGACCAAGCAATTCATAGGCTGATTTTATCAACCTGTTCAAACCTATTTCTCCCAGTCCGTATGACTTGAGATATTCCCTTTGCTCTTCACCGGACAGGGAAAGCACTTCATTTTCCAGTTTGGCGCAAAAATAGAGATTGGAGGCCTTAATATTCAATTCGTTCATCGTATCCTTAATTAATTTTTCCGTGGCTGTTTTCTGCTCTAATTGTTTCTCGGAAACATTAAACAGATACAAAACAGGCTTCAGGGATAATAAATTCAAGTGCTGAATGGTCACTTTCTCATCTTCACTTAATAATTTGGCCAATTCATAATTTCCCTGATTAATAAGTTTTATTGCTTTTGTGATCACCACCCGGGCAGCCTGTTCTTCACGGGTGGCATTCATCCTGATTTCCGGCTGTTTCTCCAGAGTGGCCAGATCTGCTAAAGCCAGTTCTGTCCTGATCGTTTCAATATCCTCAACAGGATTAACTTTTTCCGAAACATGAATTACATTGGGATCTTCAAATAACCTGACAACATGGATGACGGCATTGACTTCCCTGATATGGGCTAAGAATTTATTGCCCAGACCTTCTCCTTTTGCGGCATCTTTTACCAGTCCGGCAATATCATAAAATTCGACAACAGCCGGAATGATCTTTTCAGTTTTGACGATTTTCGCCAATACCGGTAACCTTTCATCAGGCACTTCCACCACACCGATATTCGGCTCGATGGTACAAAAAGGGTAATTGGCAGCTTCGGCAATTTGCCTTTTCAGAAGCGCATTAAACAGTGTCGACTTACCCACATTCGGCAACCCGACAATCCCGACACTCAGAGATGTACTTGACATTATCCTCCTTTAATATTGGTAAATAACCATAAACTTGTAGTTCTTTTTGACTTGCAGTAATTTTGTCTACAATTTCACGTATTATCGCACGTTTACTATTAAAGTCGAGATTATCTATGACTTCGAGGGCTTTTTTACAAAAACTAGCAATATCTCCTGATGCCGGAAGTGAAAAATGCGTTTTCTGCTGTTCAATTTTTAATTGTTGGAGTTGTTCTTCAATACCGATACCTCTAGCACGAGTATCTTTCGCCAAACTTTCAAATTGACTATAGCTTATTAGCTGTGATCCATACGCCTTAGCATATCGCTTTTCCTCTTCTTTAATACTCTCAAGTTGCTTTGAAAGAGCTTCTATAACTGTTGTATCGGCTTTTTTGTCATGTAGCTGATCAATATACCTTTTAGCTTGATCTTTAATAAGATGAGGGGAACTCATCAATGTACTTACTTTATCCCAAACTAATTTATCAGCAATTCGAGCATTAACACCTCGTTCATAGCATTTTGAAGGTAAGGGATAATTTTTTACTCTGCTAGTACATCGGTAATAGAGGTGTTTACCCTTTTGAGGGCCTTCTCCAGCCCTTGTACTACCACAAATACAGCGAATCTTATCAGCTAGTAAATATTCGTTTTTTTTATTTCTTTCACAAAGTTCAAAATTTATTTTGAGTTGATTTTTAGTTTTGTAAAAAAGACCATCCTCTATAATTCTTGGACAAGGAATTGATATCCATTCTTCTTTAGGTTTTAAAGTTCTGCTGCTCTTTTTTACTTTCTTGTATTTTTCCATTTTTAATGGGACTTTTGGAACAACAGCAATTGAACGATTGTAATAAGTCTTTCCAATATAGGTTTCATTTTTAAGTAAGTTGGAAAGCGTGCCTGAACTCCATACTCCTCGTTTACTTTTTCTTGGGTGTATATTTAATCTTTGAAGTTCTTTAATTAGTTTTCTGATTGTAAGTTTTTTATTTCCTATCCAATCGAATATCATCTTTACAATATTGGCTTCAAACTGGTCTATATCATAATAACCATGTTTATCTACAGTTTTTACAATATACCGGTAACCATATGGCGCTTGACTTGTTACCACATTACCCTCTCTTGCCTTGCGTAACTTTCCTAATCGGAATCGTTCAGCTATTCTAGCTCTTTCATATTCAGCAAATAAACCTTTAACGCCATATAATAATTTATCTGTATCATCTTTCGGAGCAGGAGTTGTAACAAATAAAACGGGTATATTTTTATCTGCTAATTCGTCAATTATCAATTCCTGGTAAGAATATTTTCTTGCTAATCGGTCAGGATCATAAATTACAACAGCTTCCCAGATATGACTAGAGGTATCTATACGGAGTTCATCTAAGGCAGGTCGAGCTAATATAGTACCGCTCCAGCCTTCATCCCTATATTCTTTTATTATCGTATGTCCTTTTTGCTTACAGAAATCTTTAATAGCCATAATTTGCGTCTCAATCGTCTGCTCATTTTCCTGTCTTCCAGTTGATACTCTGGCATATAAGGCAACGTTCATTTTGAAACCTTTCTATTAGCTATAAATAATTCAAAATCCTTTTTTGCAATTCTGTACTCCTTATTTATTTCTCCAAGAGCAATTGCCGGTAAAATTCCTTTCTGTATCCATCGTCTTACTGTAATAGGCTGTACACCTAGTATCTGTGAGATTTGTTTTGTAGAAAGATATTCATCCATACTGTTACTATAGAGTATTTTGTAATACTTTACAATACATCAGATTTGTTCTGCAAATTTCATAATTCGTCCCATTTAGATTCTATATATTTTGCTTGCTCGCTAACTGATAATGTTGAAAGATATTCTTTATCTAATTCTCCAATCCGGTTATTTGGATTATTTTTCACAACCTCTACCTTGTTGGACATAAACTCCCGAGGGTGAGCTGTCAAAAAAGCTTTAAACTTATCTACAAAATTGTAAAATGAAGCTATTGTACCCGAACCTTTTGCCTTCTCAACGATTCCTAAGAAGGAAAGCTCATCCAGAAGTCGCCTCGAAGTTTTAGCTGATTTATCGACTTTTTCGGATAGTTGTTTAGCGGTAATTTCCCCTTTTTCATAATTCTGAAGAACCCTGACAGCTTGTGCCCTGTCTGCTGGCATGGAAGAAATGACAATTTCTTTAATTATCTTGCACTCATCCACTCCTACTTCATTTTTTCCAACTACTAATGCTAAATATTTTGATAGGATCATAAGCTGCTGAACTCCCCGCCAGGGCTGTTCTATTTGTCTTTCAAGCTGTTCATAATAGGCTATTTCTTTTCCATCCTCATTGGTAAATTTAGCCGCCTTGGTGATTATAATTCCCCTAGCCTGTGCCATAAATTTTGAAGCTGTAATTAAATACTCCTGTACCTGTTTGCTAAGTGGTTTGATTAAATTTATATCCCTTGAATTAAGGTTGTCTAGATATTTTGATACTATTTCCACGACTAATTTCTCTTTTTCATTCCTATTTTCATTTGAGAAGATCGCATCAAAGCTCTTTTTTTCGTCCTCTTCTGACAGATCAGGGATAATGTAACCTAAGAATCGGGGACCAATCATATTCAAGTAGTTGTGATGTTTGTTTAATGTAGCGGGGGTAATACACCCTATGTGGCTAAATTCTGAATCATAGGTTATATTTCCTCTTCTGGATGAAAATTTGGCTAAAGATTTGTCATAGGCACCTACCATATCCCCGATTATCTTTTTAGTCATCCGTTCATCTAAGCTGAAAACTACAGTCCAATCCTTAACAATAAGGCATTTACCATTCAATTTAGGAAGTAAATCATACACTTGCTGCTTTTCTGTCGGCCGTTCTCCAGATATAAACGCATTTAAGGTCAAATTATCAAGGCTAAATACTGCGACCGATTTTTTGAATAATCTGACAAGGTCAGTCTTCCCACTTGATGGTGATCCGACTAATAAGAGCCAAAGCATTACCCGATTCTTCCTTGATCCTGATGTGGCTACTGCTAAAGCAATTTTTAATGCTGTTGATATATTTGGAAGGTAAGATTCTACATTTTCTTCTACTTCCTGCCATGTATATATACACTCGGTAGTTTCTGTCCCACTATACTTATCGATTCGCTGTTCACTATTCTGAGTTTCTAGCTTTTTAGTCAAAACATTCTTAACTGGTATTTCAAAACCAAATTCTTCCTTTATAAGATCCTTTTTTGACCTTGGTATATAATCATCAGAGTTTTTCATATGCCTCATTGACAATAGAATGTAATTCTCGACATTTCTTTTCATGAATTGCAGCAAATAATTTCTTCATGCTAAGGTCTTTCTCTTCTATATAAAGAAGAAACCAATCGGTGCAATCATCAATGGCTTTTATAATTTCCCAGCATTTATCCAGTAAAAATATAGATTTAGAATTCATCTTGAAAAAATTAAATCCTTTAAACTCCGCAGTGATTGAAATAACTGTCTTGGCTGAATAGATGGTGCTTGATCTGACCAGTAAAGATCAGTAAGTTCTTTTGCTATATCCTGCGGAGAAAACAGAAAATAAATTTCTTTCCCTTGTTTCTCCGTGCCGGAAAGAATCACTCTACCTGTCGAAATCAAAAAAGAAGAAATCGAAAGGTCACGAGTTCGATAGTAGTTTTTGTCCATTTTTTTCCATTTCTATCCTTATAATTTCCTTAAACAAAATATTGTAGACAGCTTCTAATCTCATTTCTACATCAGGTGTTTGAATCTGTTCATATCTTAAGTACAAATACACTGATTGATTATTTTGCATATGAAGATGATAGAGAGGTGAATATGGAGTGGTCAAAAGTGTTAAGGAGTGATTGGGAGTGATTATTTATGTACGAGGCGAAATAAGACGAAAACCGTGTTTTTGCGAATCAAAAATATCCTTAAAAGGCTCTTTATTATGGTTAATTCCATGAAATCTTCTAATATCACGGAATTTTTGTTTAATTTTTTCCCAATCGTTAATACCTGTTATCTTTTGTAATTCTTTTTCTGTAACAATATCGTTACTTTCTTTTTTGTGTTTTTTCGAACTGATTTTTTTAATTAATAAAGATTTAAGTATTAAATAATATGGCTTTTTTAGATCATATTTATGTTCTATTCCATTGATTTCGGCTCTACCTTCCTCATCCAAACTGATACCATCCCATCTTAATATCTTAACTTTGTTACCCTGATTTGTCTTATTTTGAAGCTTATTATTAAGCAATGTCAGTAAATACTCAAATCTAATAGGATTAAGCTCTATACTTACCGTTGGATCGAAAAGAATATTCTTATCATCCGTAATTGGAATCCCTATAGAAATTGATCCGACTTTATTCTTTTTGTATGGTAGATTAGTCCAAACTTGAATAATCTTCTTTTTATGGAGATTAATTAACCATGATCGGATATTTCCTTTAAATTTTTCTTTCTCGAATTTATTGTAAGGAATTTTAAATATATACTCATCAAGTTCTTCTTCACTCTCTTTTAAAGCAAATACTATTTTGGTTAACTCTCGGAGAGTTTGTGAACGTAGCTTTGATAACCAATGATTAATATCAGTCTGCCAATTTTTCTCCATATCAATATAAATCATCACAATTTATACTCTTATTACAAATCCCAAGGAAACTTTGAAAAAAGCCTAGCGGAAAGGAAGAATGGGCCTTGGGAAGCTTATAGAAGGTATCGCAGGTTTTTGTAAAGGAAATAGCTTCGGGCGGGAGTGTAGATTTGATGCAAAATATACTTGTGGATTACCATCTTTACTATCAATCCATGCAATTCCCATGTTTTCTTTGTAAAACTTGATGGGTGTTTGCTCTGAGGAAGATTGATCGTAAAAAGTAAGTCTAGTTTCAGGAATTAATTTATTACCATCTTTATCGGCTTCTGTGTAATATATTTCCGTATTATAAAAAGTTTCTGGTGTACGAACTCTAAAATCACTCCAAGCTATATAATATTTATCCTCTTTGCTTGTAATTGTTGGTGAACCGCCCTGATTGCCTGAATTTATTGGGACATCTACCAAAATAGTATTCCCATTGGAGTCCATTTTTGCTAAATGCCCCTGAGCAATTCTACCGTTATAACCAATTACATAATTTTCACCATCCCATTCTACATCCCACAATTGCGGGCTTAGTTCGTTACTTTGAAGCTTTATGTCTCCTAATATTTTTTCCCCATTTGAGTTGACTTTTGACATAAAAATTTCACTATCACCTACTCCACCGGTACATTCTCCACCTTCTCGACTATCATTCCAAAATATTGCATAATTCTCACCATCCCAAACAATGAATGGTTTATAATCCTGCCATGGATTACTATATTTATCACTAACCGGAATTTCTTCTCCAATCATTTCACCTTGATTGTTCACTCTAGCAAAAAAAGCTCTTCCCCTTGTACCTGATGGAGTGCACTGTGGAGCATCTCTAACATCCCACCAGACTACCCCAAATTCCTCACCATTCCATACTGCTGAAACATGAATAGCGTAGCCATTTGATTGAACATCTAAAGATTTATCTCCAATGATTTTTCGTCCATTTTCTCGAAATCTAGTGAAGTATATTTGACTACGATTTTGACTCCAAAAAAGTGCGAAGT
>Ga0156141_112_pt1 | contig 17906 bp, 17 predicted proteins | sample RifCSPlowO2_02_FD_107794 | JGI IMG/M metagenome (GOLD analysis project Ga0156141, IMG submission 107794) | Candidatus Gottesmanbacteria bacterium RIFCSPLOWO2_02_FULL_42_29
ATTATCAAAAATTTCAATCGCGAAAATATTTTATTCTTTTTTTATCGGCTCTTTTACGGCGCTCATTCTTGCCGGTATTTCATTCTTCGCGGCTATCATCATCGGAGACAGCGTCGTCGGCCACTCTTTTAAAATCGGCGGAAACAATTGGTGGACGATGATTTTATCGTTTACAAAAAGCGATGAAGGATTTTCCGCCGGTTTTGGCGGCGGAGCAATTTTAATTATTATCGCCGCAGGATTATTCAATGGCGCCGCGTCCGCCTTCCTGCAATCGCGCAAAAATAAAAAGAGTACCGACCAACCGCGCATAATTTAAACCGTTAAAATTTTATTAAAGGCGCGAATAACATTAAAAAAAAATAAGGGCTCGAGGTTGTAAAAAAACCTATTAGCTAAAATTTTCACCGGATAATTTATAAAATGGAGTAAATAAAATTTCGCTTTTGCCGAGCGTCGTTCTTTGTTCAAACGCCGAAGTGACTATAAAAACGCGCGGAGGCGAGTATTTTGCCGTAAAATTTCTCATTGAACGGGTTATTTCGGCTTCTTTAAATCCGGAATACTTCGCCTCAATCGGAATGACTTTACTTCCGTCATCAATCACAAAATCAACCTCCGCTCCATCTTTTGTTCTCCAAAAATGAATCCGCCGTGCCGAAAAACGAATCGTTTCTTTGAGAATATTATAAACTAGATTCTGAAATATAAAACCAAAATCGTTCGGCTCTTTAATGCCGCCAAAACGATCCAGCGCGTAATTGCGCAAACCGGAGTCGTAAAAATAATAGATCGGCGCTTTTGTTATTTCTTTGCGAACATTTTTGAAATAAGGAGCAACCTTGCCGATAATAAATGTTTTTTCAAGATACTGAAGATAATTATTGACGGTTTGAGATGAAATATCCAGAGTTGAAGACAATTCGGCGACATTTGCCAAATTTCCGACTTGTGAAGCGATAATCTTCATCAGCTTCCCAAAAGCGTCTAGATTTTTTACTCCCAACAAAAAAGAAATGTCTTTTTCAAGATAACTCCGATAAATCTCATCAATGATTTTTTTCTTTTCCGTAAATTCTTCGGCTAAAACTACTTTCGGATATCCGCCGAAATTCAAATACTCCTCCAAATACGCTTTTGTTTTTTCTTTTTCCAAATCAAAAAAGTCGTTAAGCCTGGCTTCATAACGATAATCGGTTTTAAAATTGACGAATTCTCCAAAAGACAAAGTCGCGACTTCAAAAATCCTTTTCCGGCCGGCTAGCGATTCGTGAATTTTTTCCTTCAACTCAAGACTGCCTGATCCGGACAAAATAAATTTGTACGGCAGATTCATATCGAATATTCCTTTGAGAAAAAGGCCGGCGTTTTCTTTTCTTTGGATTTCGTCAATAAAAACATAGCCTTTGCTTTTGCCGATTTCCAATCTGATCTTGCGCACGAGATTTTCCTGCGAATCAAAAAAATGCTTGTCAGATTCAATGTCAAGATTCAAAAAGACGGTTTTTTCGCCGCCTTTGTCAAGGAATTCTTTGAGCATAAGCATTAAAGTGGTTTTACCGGCTTGACGGGGGCCGGTAATCAGAGTCATCTCTTTTTGCTTTAAATGCTCTTTTAGTTCGTTAAAAACGGTTCTTTTTATCATATACTTATATTATAGTACGAGAATTTTAAAAGTCAAGTTTAAAAATTCTCGTCATCACCAATTAACCAGCTTGTGCCTAAATCTGCAGTCCAATTTGCGATCGCAAGTTAGTATGTGAATTTGAAAGAGAGGGGTGCAAAAGATTGAAAATTGGATTTTAAAAAAATAAGGGCTCGGAGTTATAAAAAACTCACGAGCCCTGAATGTACTTAATGTACTAAAAAGAACAAAAAATTAACTAAATGCCGGGCGCAATCGCTCAAGAATCGCAGCCACGGCCTTTGCTTTTTCGCTTATGACAACCGTTGCCACATAATCCGAGCTAAGATGCGCTTCAATGATCCGATTAGCGGCAATAACGGAGTTTATAATTCCAGTTTCCATCCGTTTAACAAATTCAACGGTGTATCCGCCGTTCTCACCTGCGCGAACCTTGACAAGATACGCAACTCCGCCTTTATAAATAACAAGCTCATCCGCTTCGCCGACATACGGGTTTTTTTGCCGCCTCTGCACTTCGAAAATTTCCATCTCATCACCTCCTTTACATTTTTATAAGGATGAGAATTTCGTACGGTGCCATAATCATGTCATTCCTATTTCTATCTTCTTGGTAGTCTAAATTCAAATCTCCCGTCTCTTGGATCTTTTTCGTACCACAACCCAGAAACGCTAAGATATGATCCCCCCGGAGAAAAAGACGATCCCATGGATAGCGCCATCCAGTAATCAATCTTGAAGGCGGCATTGTACTCGAGGATAGTTGTTTGTGGATTGTAATACTTATCCTCAATCGCAACGATGTCTGTCTTGCCGTCGCCGTTGAAATCTCCCGCATGGAATTGGTAAACCCCGATGCGAGGAAGCCAGTCCATCCAGAGACCTCCAACGCCTAAAACTGATCCGTCGGGAACGAATTGCGTTCCAGTTGATTTGGCTATCCAAAAATCAATCTTAATGGATGGATTGTAATAGAATTGGCCCGTGCCGGAATTATACAGCTTATCCTCAATCGCAACGATGTCTGTCTTGCCGTCGCCGTTGAAATCTCCCGCATGGAATTGGTAAACCCCGATGCGAGGAAGCCAGTCCATCCAGACAACAGGAGATCCAAAGGTAACCCCCGAGGAAAGAGCAACATAAAAAATATGCTTAAGCATTGCATTTATGGGTCCCTTTTGAATCATAATGATATCTGATTTCCTATCGCCGTTCACATCGCCGATAAGAATATTAAATTCTCCATCTTTCACCCAATCAAACCATAGAGTGGGAGTTTGATATGTGATACCGTCTGATAAACCAACATGCACTTTTATATGGGGTTGGCCGCCAACAATTGCGATTTCAATATATCCGACATCTTGTCGGCCATCACCATTAAAGTCTGCTCTGCTGAATTCTGCGCTCGACATAATAAGGGTTTTAACAATAACATCAAATATGGCTGTTACTGATCGTGCCTGCGTCATGCTAACCGTACAGGTCCCTGTTCCGCTACATGCTCCTGACCAACCAGTAAAAGTTGAATCGGGGGCGGAGGCAGCTGTAAGAATCACTGAAGTGCCGGAATTGTAATTTGCGGAGCATGCTACTCCGCAGTTCACCCCCACCGGACTTGACGTGACTGTACCGGTGCCTGTTCCTGTCTTGGTAACGGTGAGCGCGTAAGTGTTCAGCACAAAATTTGCTGTAACATTTTTGCTCGCATCCATAGTCGTAGAACAAGATGTTGCTACTCCGCTACACGCTCCACTCCAACCTATGAAGGTTGAATCAGAAGCGACTGTGGCAGTCAATATCACTGACGCGCCGGAAGAATAACTTGCGGAACAAGTAGCCCCGCAATTTATTCCCGATGGAGTTGAAGTAACTATCCCCGTTCCAGTGCCACTTCTCGCAACAGTAAATAAATAAAAAACACCACTCAATAGATCTTTCAACACTTCATTTGAATAACCACTTTCATTCGCAGAAGTATCAAGCGCCGTAACCGCGAAATACCAAGTTACCGTATCTTCCAATCCAGAAATCGCAACGGTCGTAGGATGATTTACATCGGGAGAATTAGGGCACGGTAGAATTCCACACGGAATACTAACATTAACGCTATAGTTTCCGCTGGCAGTCCCATAATATAATTTATAACCAGCAAGATCCGTAAGTAGCGTCGCGTCTGTATTAGTCGTTGGCGGATCCCAAGTCAGAGTCGCAGTACCTACCGGAAGCGCCAATGCAATAAATGGCGCAGAAATAACCAAAAACATCATTACCGAAAAAATCAATTTCTTCATGCTATTCACCTCCTTTGTCCGCCGTAGCTTTATGCGAAGGCGGATTTGTTTTTATTTTTTTTAACTCTTCATCTGGTATTCCAGGAATCAACTCAACATCATTGCCGAATTGATTCACAAAAGTGATCATACCTTCCGGGGAAGACTTAGTGATTACAATCGGATCATTTCCAATCAAAATCGCGTAATCAGTATCCGGCTTCAATTTATTCACAACATGAATCACTCTTCCCGGACACCAAACCTGAATGAATACCTTCCCGTCGCTCTGATAATCCGTGGTTGCACAATTATCAGTTTTTCGCAATCCCTTTTCTTGGAATACTTCTTCCTTGGCGGCCGGAACCTGCTTGAGCGTTCCTGCGCATCCGCTGACAAAAACCAACGCCATTAAAACCATTAAAAACTTTTTCATCTTTCCCCTCCTCCTTGTTTTGTTTGGTTTATGTTTTTATTTGGATATTACTTTACGCAATATCCGACCTAACAAAAGAAGGCAGATATTGCGGTTTATTTTTTTAAGTTGTCAAAGGACTTACTTTTATCCATAAAATTAATTAAGGATAAAAATAACGCTTAGTATATACCAAAACTCGCCTCTTGTCAAGAGGGGTGTTTTATTGTAGTATATACAAGAAGATAAAAAATTTCTGACAAACATGGCGATTTCAACCAATCAAATTACAATAAAACCTCAAAAGGGGTGGATTGGCGTAAACACGAAAGAACTCTGGCTCTACCGAGAGCTTTTTTATATTTTTGTCTGGCGGGATATCAAGGTTCGGTACAAACAAACCGCTATCGGCATTCTTTGGGCTATTCTTCAGCCGTTTTTAATGATGGTGATTTTTAGCGTTTTTTTCGGAAAACTCGCAAAGATTCCGTCCGGAAATATTCCTTATCCCGTTTTTGTGTTCGCCGGACTTCTTTTTTGGAATTATTTTTCCACTTCGGTCAGCTCCGCGAGCAATTCACTCGTTGAACACGAAAATATGATTAAAAAAATTTATTTTCCTCGCCTCATACTCCCTTTTTCTTCTTCTCTCACACCGATGGTTGATTTTTGCATCGCTTTCATTGTTCTTTTCGGAGTAATGGCGTATTATCATTTTGTTCCGAATTTTTTTGGGATTTTACTTATTCCTTTTTTACTGATCATATCGTTTTTCACCGCATCGGGCATTGGACTTTTTTTATCAGCCATAAATGTCAAATTCCGCGATGTGCGCTATGCTCTTCCTTTTTTCATTCAAATCCTTCTCTTTGTGACGCCGGTTATTTATCCGACGACTATTATCCCGGCGCAATTTCAATGGCTGTTGGCGCTTAACCCTATGACCGGCGTTATTGAGGCGGCGCGATTTTCAATTTTTGGATCGCCGATTGAAAATCCATCACTTCTGCTCATTTCCGCCATTTCCGCGCTGGTGCTTTTTTCAATTGGCATATTGTATTTCCGAAAAACAGAACGGTTTTTTGCCGATATTGTATAAATCTTTATGAAACCGATTATTGAAATTGAAAATCTATCAAAGGAATATACGCTTTTTCATAAGCTTCCTTATTATACTTTGCGGGATATGTTTACAAGTGTAGCAAGAAAGCCGCTTGATATTCTGCGGGGGAAGATCAAATCGCACGAACAGGAAAAATTTTCAGCTCTTAAAGATATAAATTTTTCCATCCAACAAGGCGAGCGCGTAGGCATTATAGGCCGCAACGGCGCGGGGAAATCAACGCTTTTAAAAATCCTTTCTCAAATCACGCCGCCGACAACCGGTGAAATTATCCTTCGCGGACGGGTGGCGAGCTTGCTGGAAGTCGGGACGGGCTTTCATCCGGAGCTTACGGGCAGGGAAAATATATATCTTAATGGCGCGATTCTCGGGATGAAACAAAAAGAAATCGCGAAAAAATTTGACGAAATTGTCGATTTTTCTGAAATAGAAAAATTCTTAGACACTCCGGTGAAGCGCTATTCTAGCGGTATGTATGTCCGCCTTGCTTTCGCGGTCGCGGCGTATCTGGAGCCGGAGATCCTCATTGTGGATGAAGTACTCGCCGTCGGCGATGCGCAATTCCAAAAAAAATGCTTGGGTAAAATGGAAGATGTCGCCAATCAAGGGCGGACAATCCTTTTTGTCAGCCATAATATGGCTGCAGTCAGTCAACTCTGTACCCGAGTTATTTTACTAGAAGACGGAATTATCCGACAATCTGGCCGACCCGAACAAGTTATATCATCATATCTTTCTCAACAATTAAAATCCGACCCCGCTTCTATTGAACTTCGCGACCCCAAAATTCGGAAAAACTCTCTATCTAATAGTAAATTGAAGTGGAAAAAGATATCTTTAGTAAACACCAAAAATGAACCGACCGCAATAATAGGATTTCAAGAGTCATTTAATATACTATTAGAACTAGAAGCAAATGCCGATGCGCATGAAACGCGCATAGGTTTTGCCATACAATCTTATCTTGGATTTCCCGTTTTTAATTCGCTTCAAATCGATAGTAACCTACCACAGTCCTTTGCGCCGGGGGTAGTGATTTTTACGATTCAAATAAACCCAAATTTTCTTGCGCCTGGTTTGTATGAAATAAGTCTCGGAGCAAATGGCCCTGGGGTTATTGACTGGATCCCGTCTGCGATACAATTTTCAGTTACTGAAACGGGATCATCGCCCGATCAGCGATGGGAAAATTATCGCGGAGGATTCGCCTATTACCCTTATCAATGGAACGTTAATACGAAATAATATAAACATTTATGATTAATTCATTTTTTCAACGCCTAAAAAAACCAATTGGGTCATCCATCAAAACATCAAAAAATGTCCCCGAAAACTGGCACGAGGAGTTTATTGAATTACTTGCGGCAGTCATGCGTCCCAAGGTGTATGTTGAGCTTGGTCTTTATGAGTGCGCTCTTTTTAATAAACTAATTCCCTATGCTGGAAAACTAATTGGCTTAGACATGAAACCGAATGCGGAGAAATTCATGAAAAAGATTCGCGGCAAAACCGAATTTATTTGTTCAACAACCGACGATCTTGCTAAGCGATTACAAAATAATCCCATACAAATCGACATGCTTTTCATTGATGCCGACCACGCAAAAGAAGCTGTCCTTAACGATTTTAACAATTTTTTCCCTTTCGTCGCTCCACATGGACTTATTCTCCTGCACGATAGTCACCCAAAAAACACCCAGTATACTAATCCAGGATACTGTAATGATGCCTATAAAGCCGTTGAGCAACTTGGAAAGGAGACAACTACATATGAAATGATGACAATTCCAAGACATCCTGGCCTTACTCTTTGCCGCAAACGAGCGACCCAACTTAGTTGGTAATATTATTAATTTACTTTGAGTTACTTACTATGAAAATCTTCAACCCAAAAATGAAATATTTGGCAAAATTCTTAAATTACGGGGTGCCTAAAATTAAAACTGGAAAATTTGGCATCCGTTACATTCTTTTTCCAGAATCGGCCATGGATAGGCATATCCGGAAATTTGGAATCTTCCAAGACTTTATGACAGCGAGAGCAAAAGAGCTCTTACCTCAAGACGGTATCATCTTTGATATTGGGGCAAATGTCGGGCTAATGACGCTGCCCTTTGCTGTTTTAGCCGTACCAAAGGGAAAGGTATATGCATTTGAAGCTGATTTTCCCATAGCGGCGCGTTTACAGGTGAATGTCGATATAAACTATCTTCAAAATACTCATGTAGTCCCAAAAGTTGTTCAAGACAACCCAGAAATGAAAGAAATAACGCTTTACAGGCGCCGCGCCATTGATGGTGATAACCTAATTAATGAGGGGTTATCTTCAACTGCGAAGATCCCCCTTCATACGGTTCTGGAGTACGCGGTAATGTGCACAACCATTGATGCGTTCGCCGAGGAACAAAAAATTGAACGAGTCGACCTGATAAAAATGGATGTGGAAGGAACAGAGATAAAAGTCCTTCACGGCGGCGAACGATGCATAGATCAAAATAGACCAATCATTATTTATGAATACTCCTCAATAATCGATGAACTAAGTAATAGTGATAACTCCGCGAAAAGCTTTGAGTTTTTAAAAGGAAAAGGCTATATTCAGTTCGAAATATTCAATGAGCAACAACTTCGAAAATTAAGCGGGCCCAATGTGAAGATAAAATCATCAAATATTATTGCGTTTCCACGAGAAAAAATTGGCGACCACAGATCATGGATCAATAATGTTTTGGGAAATTATGAAAAAATATAAAGTTATTGCTATCGTCCAAATTTATAACGAACTGCGAAAAGAAAATCTTGAAAGATTCATAAAACACATTTTACCGCTTGTCGATGCGTTGATTATCTATGATGACGCGAGTACGGATGGAAGCTATGAATATGTGAAGCGTTATACGCCTTATGTCATTAAAGGAAAGAAAAATGACTTTACTAATGAACGAACGCACCGTCAACAACTCTTAGATGCGGCGTTGAAACTTAAGCCCGACTTTATCCTTTGGCTTGACGCGGATGAAGTGCTGACCGCTAACGCAAGAGAAATGCTGCAAAAAATAGCTCATGAATGCGTGCAAAAAAATCTGGACGGAATTAGTTTACATGAGATTAATTTATGGAGAAGCGCTTCGTGGCAAAGAATTGATAATTTATACGACGATGGATGGTTTGTTCGTTTATGGAGGGTTACCCCGCAATTAGCTTATACATCAACAAAAAGAGGGCTTCATCAACAAATGTACCCGGAAACAATCCAAAAAATCGAAAAAACGAAAGACCTATCTGTCTTGCATTACGGCTTTGCTTCAGATAAAAATATTATATTCAAATATCTTACCTATCAAAAACACGGACAAGCTGGCCCGCTACTTCTCCGCCTTATTGATGAAAGAACTCTGGAATTGATACCTGTTAATCCGTCCCTTTTTCCCACTGACTTATATCAAGAAAGCGAAAAACCTTTACCGCGACCTCTTTATGAATGGTATGCCGTTCTTGAAGTCCAGAGAGATAAAATTCTCCAGCCTGAAATTTCAATCGTATGCCTTGTGTACAAAAGCACAAAATGGCTGCAGTTTGTTTACGACCAGATATTGCGGCATACCGATTTAAGCAATAAAGAATTTTTTTTCGTGGCAAATGATGCAAATGAAAATATTCAAAATTACCTTAAAAACCACTATATACCCCATTATATTTTCAACAATACAGAGGAGCATAAAAAAGAATGGTATATTAACAATGTCTATCGAGCATTTAATTTTGGGGCTCATGTCGCAAAAGGCGAATATGTGTTATTTATCAACAGCGATATGGCGTTCAGTACCAATTGGGTTGAAAACATGTTTGAAGAAATGAACGGAAAAAATTGCATCGCGTCGCGTCTGGTGGAGAGCGGAAAAATGCCATCAGGAAGACATGGGATATCAAAAAATTTCGGACAATTTCGCGAGCAATACGATGAGCAAGGTTTTTTAAACTACGCAGATACTATTAGAGAAAACGCTATTATTGATGGCGGGCTTTTTATGCCGCTACTTATCAGACGGGATGATTTCTTAAGTGTTGGGGGCTACCCAGAGGGAAATATCATTCCCAATTCTGACATCTTCAACCCGAAATATGCAAAGCCGGGCGACTCCTTGATTAGCGGTGATTTTGTTTTAATGCAAAGGCTGAAAACGCGAGGAATTCAACATCAGACATGCTTTAATAGCGTTGTATACCATTTTCAAGAGGGCGAGCTTGATGATGTGGCTGATAAAAAAACAAATCAAACTGACGCCGGTATTATTATCGCAAATGATTATCTAACAGGACGCATGGGTGAAAAAACCATGTGGAATCATCTAATCGAAAAACTGCCGAACACAGCGCCTCTGGATAAGACGATGTTGCCTGAAACACCGTATTTTGAAGATGAAGGACGAAAATATATCGCAAAGCATTATACAAGGGCTAAATTTATTATACAAAACGCAACATTTATTAATCTTATTAGCCCCGATCACTTTACTATTATTTACCTTCAAGACGATCTCCGGAGTATGGGGAGATTTTCTCGTCAACAGGAAGAAAATTTGCGTTTAGCTGATTTTCGCGTAACAAATTCCAACCTTACAGCATCATCATACCCTGAATACGAATTTGAAAAAATACCAATCGGCATCAACGAGGCTCTCTTCTCTCCGGGAAATAAAAGGATAGAGCGCGAAAAATACGGCATTCCTAAAAATAAACAGGTTGGTATTTTTGTAGGTGATCTAAGCGAAGTGAAGGGATGGGCAAAGGTGCGAAATATCATTGAAAATCATCCGGAAATACTATGGATTGTGGTTTCAAAAGATGATAAAAAATATGAAGCGCCAAATGTTAAAATGTTTAACCGAATATCTCAAGAAATTCTCGCGACATTGCATCGTGCGGCTGATTTTTTTATCCTTGGATCTTCGGTTGAGACACAATGCTTAGCGGCGATTGAAGCATGTTTTACGAACATTCCCGTAATCATGAGGACCGTAGGGATTTTTAGCGACTTTTCCGAAGAAGATCGCGAACAATGTGGAATATTCGGTGAAGACTTTGAAAAAGCTTTACAAAAAATACCAACTAAGACATTCTCTCCCCGCGCCGTTATGATAAAAAATAAACTTCATATTGAGGGAATGATTGATCAATGGAAAAATCTATTAACTCGCCTTCACCAGCGTATCGCGGCTGAAAAAGCCACGCAGAATATATCGCTTACTCCAAAAAAAAGACCTATTCGATTCGGAAGAAAGCGTGCAAATGAGCGATGGTTGAGCCAAGAGCATATTCGGCGCGAATTATTTTATCTCTTACCGCCATTTTTATTTAAAATCATTTTTGGCGCATGGCGATGGCTTATGGAATTTCTTTATTGGTTGAGGAATGGAGAAAAGAAAGCATGAAGCACTAAATAATTTATATTAACAGCGTAGTTCTTTATGAATGGTGGCGACAACCTCGATAAAAAAATTCTTATCGTCTCAAGCTGGGCGCCGCCAATGGTTGGCGGCCCTCAACATCTTTATAATATCTTTTCGCAGTTTCCTAAAAACGCTTACAGTATTATCACATCGGCAAAAAACATGCAAAAGGCTATCCAAACAAATATCAAGGGCTCCATGCTCCCTTGCCAATATTACTATTTTGACGAAAAATGTCTTTCCGGTCATAAGGATACTGCCGTGAATAATGCTTCTAAAAATAAAACTTCTTTATTTAGCTATTTTCTCGCTAAACCTTTTTTATGCGGAAAAATAATTATTCACTACCTGTTTGAAGTAAATCTCATTTTGTTATTTTCCATTAAAACAATGAAAGCGCTAAAAGAATCGCGAACAAATTTTCTTCTTGGTATATCAGATACTGGACCGGCGCTCATTGCGACATACATAGCCAGCATAATCACGCGAACGCCATACGCTTTGTATCTCTTTGATATCTACAAAGGAAATAATCTTGGCGGATTTTACAATGTTCTCGCAAGTTTATTTGAGCGCGCAATTATGACGCGCGCGACGATAGTGATCGTCACCAACGAAAAAACTGAACAATTCTACCAGCAAAGATACGGGAACAAAATAAAAACCGCCGTTATCCATAACTCGGCATTTCCGGACGAATATGCAAAAAAACGAACCCCCTATCGCCTGACCCCTCCTTACAATATTGTATTCACAGGAAATGTGTACTGGGCGCAGGAACAAAGCGTATTGAATCTTGTTTCCGCTATGGAACTGCTTACCGACTTACCGATTAAATTGCATTTATACATTCCAAAGCCGACCGAAAAACTCCAAAACGCCGTAGTGAACAAATCAAATATCAAACTGTTGACCGCAAACCAATCCGAAATGCCTAAGATTCAAAGCGATGCAGCGCTCTTATTCCTCCCTCTCTCTTGGGATACAAAAAGTCCCGACATCATTGCAACGGCCAGTCCGGGAAAATTTACGGATTATCTTGCCTCCGGTCGTCCGATGCTTGTTCATGCGCCTGACTATTCATATATAGCTAAGTATGTAAATAAACATCATATTGGCATAATTGTTGACCAAAACGACACACAACTTCTTGCCGAAAAGATGCGTCAATTCTTTGAAAAACCATCGCTAGCTCAAACCTACATTAATCAGGCGCTCGAGATATTTCAACAAGAGTACGACGCTGTCAAAAATGCGCAAAAAATGATGAGGATACTCAATGATATATGAAGTCAACAGAAAAGCCTTATATTCTTATTGTGACCGAATTATTTCCCGCGGACGATAAATCGTACACAGGAACATTTGTCCTTGATCAACTTAAAGCATTGATGCCGCATTACAACTTTGTTGTTCTTGCCCCTAGCTTTCCCGCGATCTTAAAATATCTTTTTACGCCGGACATACGCTACAAGAAAATCTCAGATATTAGAGTTTATTTTATAAAAGACTCCAGTAATGATCATTTGGTAAAAAAAATTTGGAGAAAGATAACATCGGATAAAACTGTTTCTCAAAAAAATTATCAAATAAAAATAGGGTATAGAAACAAATTATTAAAACTGGCGAAAAGACTCCACCAGCAATATAACTTTCAACGGGTTCATGGTCACGAATGTTTTATCGGGGACGAGGCGGCAGTCATAGGAAATGCGCTCCATATACCATCCATTATTACAATTCACGGATTATATAATCTGCATCTTGAATCTTGGGGCGTGCAAGCAATGGATTTAATTTTAGATAACCTTAGGCATTCCTCCAAATTACTCTCAATTTCTCATAAGGCCGGAGATAGCTATGCGCCGCACTTACTGCCCAATAAACCCGACATCGCCATCATACCTAATGGAATTAATACCATGTCTCAAATTATCGCATCCCCGGCATTGCTTCGATTTAAAAAACAGATCAAAAATCGAAAAGTTATCCTCGCCGTTGGCACATTGGTTTGGTATAAAAAATTTGACTTGTTGATTGAGTGCGCAAAACAAGCCTACGAAGCGTTGGGCGACGCCTTTATTATAATTATCGCGGGGAATGGGAGCGAAGATTTGAAACTCAGGGCACTTGTAAAACGATATGGTCTTTTGGATAATGTTTATTTTATAGGAGCTATCCCGCCAAAACTCATGTCCGGATGGTATGAAATTGCTGATTTTTTGGCTCATCCGAGCATTATTGACAGTTTTTCAATGGTTTGCTTGGAAAGCATGGCACACAGTAAAACGATTATCTGCACAAGCGCTATAGGTATTACAGAATACATCACGAATAAAAAAGAGGGCTTCATTGTTGCGCCTGACAGCGTGAATGATTTCACTGCGGCGATAAAAACACTTCTGCTTGACGATTCACTGCGACAGCAAATGGGAAAATACGCTTATCGGCGATCCCTTGATTTTCATTGGAATCAAATTACACCAAAAATACGATCTATCTATGAATCTATCTCATAAAAAATTGCTTATTATCTCAAATTGGGCGCCGCCAATGGTTGGAGCATCACAGCCGCTGTACAATTTATTCTCGCAATTTCCTCCAAAGAGCTTTTGTATTCTCACGAATTATACCAACATAAAAGCCGGGGCGGAAAAAAATGGACCATGGTTGTCTTGTGATTATTTTTTCTTCAATCATGCTCCTATCAGGCAAAATCATGATCCTAAACCAGCGCTTGACAATCATGTCAAACAAACAAAAAATGTACAGGGCGTTCGTCAGCGACTTATTGAGGCGGCAATGACAATTCTTAGACGCTTTTCTCCGCTTAGAATTATCTATCTGTCGTATATTGTAATCCCGGCAATCATTGGTTTTTATTTTACAGGCAAAAAATTAATAAGAAGGGAGGGTATTACCATGCTAATGGGCACTTCTGATAATGGTCCAGCGCTAATCAGCAGCTACCTATTGAGTCGATCATCTAAATTGCCTCTGTACTGCTTCCTATTCGACCTTTACAAGGGGTATCGGCTGGACGCGCCGACAAACTGGATGGCGAATCTTTTTGAGCCAAAAATTATAAAAACTGCAAAAAAAGTATTTGTAACAAACGACGGGACAATGGAACTCTACCAATCGCGATACCCGCAATTTAAAGAAAAATTTCAGGTAATCTGCAATTCAGTGTTTACCGATCAATACCAAATACTGAATCGGGATTATCGCCCATCCCCGCCATACACGATCATCTTTACCGGACATGTCTACTGGCCGCAAGAACAGAGCGTGATGAATATGATCAATGCAATGCCGTTTCTGAAAGATCTGCCGCTTCAATTAGAATTATATATCCCGCGGCCAAATATTCGCATACAAAATGCTGTAAAAAAATCAGCGCAAATACGACTCCTCTTCGCCCCTCAAAACGAAATGCCACAAATCCAAAATAAAGCCACACTTTTATTTCTTCCTTTTTCATGGGATACTGATGGCCGGGAAATAATAGCTACGGCAACGCCCGCAAAATTCACCGACTATCTTGGGGCGGGACGCCCCATGCTTATCCACGCCCCTGATTATGCTTTCGTTGCTCAATACGCTAAAAAATATGATCTTGGATTAGTGGTTGATCGAAACGATGTTGTTTTTCTCGCGCAAACTATTCGTGAATTTATTCAAAAACCGAAACATGGTCAACAATTTATCAAAAATTCATTTCAAATATTCTATCAAAATCACGACGCGGTGAAAAACGCGGAACTATTGAAAAAAATCATAAATGAGTTATAATGCAGAAAGTTTTACTGCTTATTCCTTTCTTCATAAAAATATGAAAATAATGACTATTTTGGGAACGCGGCCGGAAATCATCCGCTTAAGTTTGATTATTAAAAAATTTGATGCCGTTTCCGATCATATTTTAGTACATACCGGGCAAAATTACTCCAAAACTCTTAAAGATGTTTTTTTTAAAGAGCTTGGCGTTCGTCGGCCGGATTATTATCTTGGCGCAGAGTCTTCATCTATCGGCGCGCAGGTGACCAAAATCATTGAGGGCGCACACGAAGTTTTACAAAAACATCAGCCGGATAAAGTACTTATATTGGGAGACACTAATAGTGGTCTGGCTGCCATTCCGGCGGAGAAAATGCTTATTCCGGTTTATCACATGGAGGCGGGAAATCGCTGCTACGACAAAACCGTTCCTGAAGAGAAAAACCGCCTGATCATTGATGCTGTTTCATCATATAATCTCCCTTATACTCCGCGAAGTCGGGAAAACCTCCTCCGTGAAGGGAAAAACCCCCAAAGCATTATGATGTCGGGAAACCCCATCAATGAAGTATTGACGCACTTTACCAAGGACATTTCAAAAAGCTCAATCCTCAAAAAACTTCATCTCCGGAAAAATAAATATTTTATTGTCACGGCGCATCGAGCTGAAAATGTTGATAATCAAGAAAGGTTGAAAGAAATTTTCCGCGGGCTTGACTTAATCGCTGAAAACTATAAACTGCCTGTTATCTGCAGTATCCATCCGCGAACTAAAGAAAAAATGGAAAAATTCAATATTTATCCGAAAAACAAATTCGTCCGGCTTTCCGAGCCTTTTGGATTTTTTGATTTTGTTCAGCTTGAAAAAAACGCTTTCTGCGCAATTTCAGATAGCGGAACAGTCCAGGAAGAATGTTGCATTTTTCAAGTACCTACCGTCACGATTCGTATGACAACCGAACGGCCGGAAACAATTGAATGCGGCAGCAATATTCTTTCCGGGCTTGATGGAGATAAAATTCTTGAATGCGTCAATCTTATGATAAATAACCGAAATAATTGGGTATGTCCCCAGGGCTATCTTGACGCGAATGTATCAACAAAAGTAGTTAATTTTATATTAGGAAATAATTTAATTGTCTAAAATTATGTTTGAAAATAAAACAATTTTTATTACCGGCGGGACCGGTTCATGGGGAAATGAATTAACGACTCAGCTTTTGGAACGAAATCCAAGGCAAATTCTTATTTATTCACGGAGTGAACTTCATCAGGTCAACATGCAGCGAAAATTCAATAACCCAAAACTAAAATTTTTGATTGGGGACATTAGGGATCACGATCGATTGGTGGAATGCACTAAAGGGGTGGACTACATTTTTCACCTTGCGGCCTTAAAACATGTCCCAGTGTGCGAAGAACAGCCGTACGAGGCGATTAAAACAAACATCGTCGGAACAAAAAATATTATAGAGGCGGCAAAGCTTAATAAAGTTAAAAAAGTGATTGATGTTTCAACGGATAAAGCCGTTGATCCGCTCAATCTTTATGGGATGACAAAAGCGGTTGGCGAGCGCCTCATCATCCAAGCAAATTTGGAACCAAGCGATACGCAGTTTGTTTGCATTCGCGGCGGTAATGTCTTAGGTACAAACGGAAGCGTTGTTCCTTTTTTTATTGATCAAATTAAGCGATTCAAAAAAATCACGCTTACCGACAAGAGAATGACGCGGTATTTTCTCACACTCAAACAAGCGATTCACCTTCTTTTTAAGGCAAGTGAAGTAAGTCACGGGGGCGAAACATTTGTTATGAAAATGCCGTCTTGCAAAATTGCCGACCTCGCGGAAGTGATGGTAAAAGAGCTATCAAAAGAACCCATACAAATTATAGAAACCGGAATCCGTCCAGGCGAAAAAATACACGAGGTACTTGTATCGCGCTATGAGTCTCCACTCACTTATCAATACGATAATGATTACTATGTTATTCTACCCCAACTCAAAATTGATGATCTTGAGAGTAAATACAAACATCTTTCCAAAGTTGCCTTTGAAGAATATTCTTCCAATGACCACCTTATGAGCAAAGACGAGATAAAGACGATGTTAAAGGATGGAAAATTTATCTGAAATAAATATATGAAAACAGTAGCAATTATTGCTCCCACAGGGATGCTGGGTAGCGCGGTATACGCGCAATTAAAGGATCACTATAAACTTGTACTTGTTTTGAGAGATCCAAAAAAACTCGAGGAGTTGGATAGGCATTACGGAGGCGTTTCAGAACATCGATCGGTTGTTATAGATAGTGATGCCATTTACCAAGACTATCTTCACGGATTTCATACGGCAGTAGTTTCTTCTTCTGTAAAAAAACTGCTGGACGCAATCGGTCCTGTGGATGCGGTAATAAATTGCGCCGGCATCACCAATAGATACAGCGCTCAAAAACCGCTTGAGGCGATGTTTGTAAATGGGGCTCTTCCGCATATTTTCAGTTACCATTATGGCTCAAAATTAATCCACATAACGACAGATTGCGTATACGATGGAATTAAAGGGGCTCCATACGACGAAACATCGCCTCCAAACCCAACCGATATTTATGGGATATCAAAATTACTCGGCGAGCCAAAAAATCATTCTCTCGTCTTCCGCACTTCAATTATCGGTCCGGAAATCACGGGATTTGTCTCACTTCTTGAATGGGTAAAAAAACAAGAAGGAAAAACAATCAAAGGATTTACCAATCATCTATGGAACGGAATCACGACCTTTGAGTTTGGTCGCATTTGCGGAGAAATCATCGATTATCGGGAACGATATCCGGCCACAGGACTATATCATCTCTTCTCAACGGATGTAACGAAGTTTGAGATGGTCTCAAAAATAGCAAAAAAATACAATATTCAATGCGAGATCACGCCGGATGATGGCACATTTATTGACCGCCGGTTATCTTCAAAACATAATGTCTGCGAAAAACTGAAAATACCCTCATTTGACGAAATGCTCGATAATCTGCAATAGTAAGATTGTAGATGATTGTTTTATTCATCGAAAGTAATATATGGAGAAGAATCTAAAAGTACTTTTTGTTAATAATGACATAAATCGACTTGGCGGAATTGATAAATGTTTCACTGACGATGTTTCTTTGTTTAAACAAACATAATAGTCTATACCCCTGTATCTTTAAAAAAGGGAAGAGCATAATA
>Ga0156141_113_pt1 | contig 8368 bp, 7 predicted proteins | sample RifCSPlowO2_02_FD_107794 | JGI IMG/M metagenome (GOLD analysis project Ga0156141, IMG submission 107794) | Candidatus Gottesmanbacteria bacterium RIFCSPLOWO2_02_FULL_42_29
ATAACGGCTGCCGGAATGGGGATAGGGGGATTTGCCTAAATATTCCAGAATATGCCGGTATATCTCGGAGGTAGGCATATCCTGATAGAGCTTTTCCCGGATATGCTCCACAGCTTCCCTGCGCAGCTTTTCCGGCACCCCGGCCCGCTGGATGGAACGCAGAAGCTTTTCCTCACTAAAATTCTCTGCTTGACCGCTGGCCTTGACTATCCTTATATCGGACATTACTATCATTATGGCAAATACGGAACGGTTTTTGAACCCCTCTTGACAACCGCCGCAGATTTCATTATCACTTAATAAAACTTACATATGCTGTTTAATATTTTACTTTTTACCGTTCTGGGAAGCATTTTTTCCCTGATTGGAGGTCTATTTCTTCTAACCAGAAAACAGCTTTCTGAACAGGTTATACTGATCCTGACCAGTTTTGCCGCCGGAGTTCTACTGGCAACCGCTTTTTTTGACCTCTTTCCCGAAAGCCTGGAATCAGATTTTAAAACCTCCACTATTTTCAGTTTCGCCCTGGCCGGCATTGTCATTTTTTTTATTTTCGAAAGATTTTTTTTATGGTACCACCACCACCATGGCTCCCACCAAGGCATACACCCCTCGACCATACTCATCAGTGTCGGAGACAGCATTCATAATTTTATTGACGGAGTGGCTATAGCCGGGGCGTTCCTGGTCAGTTTTCCGTTAGGCATTATCACTTCAATTGCAGTGGCCGCCCACGAAATTCCCCAGGAAATCGCCGACTTCTCCGTCATGCTGGCCGAAAAAGTCAATAAAAAGAAAATCATCATATTTAACCTGCTTTCTGCCGGTGCTTCTTTGATCGGAGCCATCGGCACCTATTTTTTGGCTGAAACGATTACCGGTTATTTGCCCGTCATTATCGCTTTTACCGCCGGGATGTTTACTTATATCGCTTCGTCCGATCTCATTCCGGAACTGCACCGCTCCTCTACCGATAAAAAACACGAGGCCTGGCAGCAACTATCGGCCTTTCTGGCTGGAATTGCCCTGGTCTTTGTCGTAAAATCGCTCCTAAATGAAGGCTGATAGCAATCTGGAACAGGATATAAGAGAACTTAAAGTTATTGTCTCTGATAAACTACACCGCCTCACCCAGTTTCAAAAAGATTTCTCCCGCTTCAAGGGGTATTTATCAACTGAAGAAAAAAAACTCACTTCGGAAAAAACACATAAGCTGATTGAAAAATTTGCTGATTTTCTAAAACGAAGCCCGCGAGACAGAAACGCTTTGAGACTGCTTGTAGCTGATTTCGCTTCTTTGATGATTGCTTCAGACTGGCAGTCTCCCTCGTACGACTTTTCCCTTTATTCTCAAGCCGGCCGGCAGACCGGTAAAATCACGGGAACTGTCAATGACTATAAACGGGATGTGCACCTGGATGAAAGGGCGTATGAAAAAGAATATATCCGGCAATATATCGATGCCCGCTTCAAATTCCGCTTGAGCGCCTTCCTGGTTGCGAGCGGCCAGGCTGCCTTTCAAACCATCCTGACCTATCTGCAGTCTGAAGGAAAGCTTAACGGAAATGTTCTTTGCGGCCAAGCATCTTATTTCCAATATAAACAGATTCTCCAGGGAATTTTCCGAAATAAGCTGATTGAAGTTGCTGAAGATGATACGGCTAGAATTTTAGCTTCGATTAAAAAAACCAAACCGAAAGCGGTTTTTCTGGATTCTTTATGCAACTCAAGCCAAATCGCCGTACCCGACATTGCAGCGATCATGAAATTTATTTACCGGGAATGCCGTGAAGAGATTTATTTCATCATCGACAACACTTGCCTTTCCGTCTATTGCCAACCTTTTAATTGGCGGACAAATAACCGTAATGTGCATCTTCTAACTTTTGAAAGCCTGAACAAGTACCACCAGTACGGACTGGACCGGGTAACTGGCGGTATAATCGTTTGTGAAGAGCGCGATGCTGCCGGAATCTATGAATACCGCAAGCATGCCGGCACCAATATGACTGATTTCTCCCTATTTTGTTTGCCGTCTCCAGACAGGAAGCTATTGGAAAACAGGTTAAAACGGCATCAGAGAAATGCTTGTGTATTGGCAGAATTTTTAGACAGTGGGAAAGTGCAGGTCATTTATCCGGGTTTACCGCAACATCCAGGCTATCCGATCCTGAAAAACAGAGGCTTTTTCGGCAGTTTTCTGAATCTTTCTTTTAAAAATAACCATCCCATATATTTTAAGAAGATAATATCCAGGACAATTGATATTGCCAAAAAAGAAAAAGTAAACCTGGCAGCCGGCACCAGTTTTGGTTTAAATACCACCAGAATCTATCTGACTTCCCTGTGGACTAAATACGGCCAGCCTTTCTTAAGGATATCTGCTGGTACGGAGACAGAAGAAAATTTGGGAAAACTTAAAAGAGTCTTCAAAAAAGCCCTGGATTAGTTTTATACTTATTAAATGCTGCCCGTATTTGAAAAGCTGCTGCCCTATAAAATTACCTTCCATTCGGTAAGATTGCCGCTAACCGACCTTCACTATATGAAGTACGGCACGGGAAAACCCCTGATTATCTTTCCGGCTACCATTTCCAGGCTCCATAACTGGACTAATCTCCTTCAGTTTATGGGAGACAAATTTACTTCTTATTTTTTTGAACTGCCGGGTCACGGAGGCTCCAGTTCTTTCCGTGTTCCTTTTAAAAGCGAACTGGTGGCCAGGACATTTGCCGATTTTGCCGATTACCTGAAACTGGAAACTGTCAATGTTATGGGCTTTTCTTTCGGAGGAATATTAACCTTAAAGACTGTCATGGCATATCCTGAACGGGTACGCTCCCTCATACTCTTTGCACCCTGTGTCTCCTATAAAGCTGTCCGTTTTTCCCAAAACCGGATGGCGGTACTTCGCAGTTTACTTCCCTTAATATCCAAGACTCAAGTCCAGAAATTGCTACTTCGGACAGCCCATAACGAAAAGACTGTCAATCTCCTGATTGATTTTCTAAAGTTTATAGGGCACCTGGAGAGAACCATGGAGATCAGAAATACCCTCCTTAAATTACCGGCTGATACTTTAAACACGGTCATTGCGGAAATCCGGGAAATTCTGACTGTTGATTTTGCGCAGGAAGACTGGAGCCGTGCGGGGAAAATACCGTTATATTTCGGCATGTCCGTCAATGATCCCCTTTTGAACTTTCAGTTTACCCTTGATTTTCTGAAAAGCAGATTTAATAATTTCAAATCCACCTCATTCGATTTTCCATTCCACCAGCTGCCGAAGGAATACGATTATCAGTATCTGAAAAAAAACATGGGGGGACTTTTGAGGTCATTGGATCAGGGAATTTCCGGATAGTGGCACTTCTTCCATTTTTTGCCGGAACCGCAGGGACACTGATCGTTACGGCCAAGCTTTCTTTGCCCCCCGAAGCCATGGCGAAGGGGGGTTGGGTTGGTGGTTTTCTTCCTTTCTTTTTCCGCTTCCCGGCTGATGGCTGTCTGCTGTTCCCTTTTAACAGCCTGAGCCTGGTCGGGCGTTAACTGCACTTCAACCCTGAAAATCCGGTGGGCAATATCAAAATCAACTGAGGAGACCAACCGCTCGAACATGGAAAAGGCTTCATTTTTGTACTCAACCAGAGGGTCCAGCTGGCCATAACCGCGAAGTCCTATGCCTTCGCGAAGATCATCAATGGCATCCAGATGGTTCATCCACAGATTATCAACAACGGACAGGCAAACCCATTTCTCCACCTGCCGGAAAACAGGTTCGGTCAGCTGTTTTTCCCTTGAGGTATAAGTATCCGCGGCGACTTTAACAAGAAAAGCGGATAATTCGTCCGGATTCTTCATTTTAGCGGTCTGCTCAACTAGTCTTTTCTGGGATTCGGGATCAAACGGAATGATAGAAACAAATTCCTGGATAATTTTGGCATGCTCCTCGCTAGAAACTCCTTCGGCAAAATAGAGCTTAACCAAGTTCTCCAATTGCGATTTGATTTTCTCCAAAATCATTTCCTTCAGATTTTCTCCAGTGACAATCTGGCGGCGCAATTTATAGATAATTTCCCTTTGTTTATTTAAGACGTCATCATATTCCACTAAATGTTTGCGGGTGTCAAAATGGAAACCCTCGACTTTAACCTGGGCCTGTTCAATAGCCCGGGAAACCATACCGTGTTCCAAAGGCACGTCCTCCGGCAATTTAAAAATAGTCATCAGGCGGGCCACCTGGTCACCGCCGAAAAGCCGCATGATATCGTCATCCAAAGCCACAAAAAAGCGGCTTACTCCCGGATCTCCCTGCCGGCCGCTTCTGCCTCTCAACTGGTTATCAATCCTTCTTGATTCATGCCTTTCCGTGCCTAAGACAAAGAGACCGTCCAGAGAGACGACCTCATCATGGCTTTTTTTCCACTCGACATAAGTTTTTTTATCATCTTTGTCAGGCGGAGCACCGCCTAAGATAATATCGACTCCGCGGCCGGCCATGTTGGTGGCTACCGTCACCGCGCCTTTTTTGCCGGCATCCCTGATGATGGATGCTTCCTTTTCATGGTTTTTGGCATTTAACAGATTATGAGGTACACCTTTTCTTGTTAAAAGTTCAGACAACAGCTCATTTTTTTCAATGGAGGTTGTGCCTACCAATATCGGCTGGCCACTCTTATGTACCGATTCTATGGTTTCGGCCACCGCATTAAATTTTCCCCGCGCTGTTTTATAGACCAGATCGGGCATATCTTTCCTGACCATCGGCTTATGCGTCGGAATAATCACCACATCTAGTTTGTAGATTTTGTGAAGCTCCTCTGCTTCTGTGGAAGCCGTACCGGTCATACCGGCCAGTTTCTGGTACATACGGAAATAATTCTGTAAAGAAACGGTAGCCAACGTCTTTGACTCCTGCTGGATGGCAACACCCTCTTTGGCTTCGATAGCCTGATGAAGCCCTTCGGAAAACCGCCTGCCGTGAAGCATGCGGCCTGTAAATTCATCGACAATAACGACCGAGCCGTCTTTAACGACGTACTCCTTGTCTTTTTGAAAAAGGGTCCTGGCTTTCAAGGCAGCTTCTAAATGATGGACAGTGGTAAACTCCTTTTCATAAAGATTGTCCACTCCCAGCATTTTCTCGACTTTTGAGATACCTGCTTCCGTCAGATGGGCGGTGTGCAATTTTTCGTCGACAACATAATCTTCTTCATGAGTCAGCCTCTCGACCATTTTGGCATAATCGTAGTATTTTCTGGTCGGTTCAGAATCAGGGGCGGAAATAATATGGGGTGTTCTGGCTTCATCGATTAAAACCGAGTCAACTTCATCGACAATGGCAAAGTGAAAATCCCGCTGGACCATTTGCGAACTTTCGGAAACCATATTGTCCCGAAGGTAATCAAAGCCGAACTCGCTGTTGATGCCGTAAGTCACGTCAGCTTCATAAGCCTGCCTTCTGGTCACCGGTTTAAGATGCAAAAGGCGCCAGTCATTGGCGCTTTTATCGGAATAATCAGGATCGTAGATAAAGGATTGGTCATGGATCATCGAGGCCGTGGTCATGCCCAGCAGATGGAAAATCGGTCCCATCCAACCTGAGTCACGGCGGGCCAAATAATCATTGACAGTGACCAGATGCGTGCCGCGGCCGTTCAAAGCATTGAGGTATAAAGCCGGAATGGCCGATAAGGTTTTACCCTCGCCGGTTTTCTGCTCCGCGACCGCTCCCCGGTGCAAAGTCAGGGCAGCCATCATCTGGACATCATAATGCCTCTCACCGATGGTCCGCGCGGAAGCTTCCCGGACAAGTGCAAAGGCCATGGCCAAAAGCTCATCAAGGGTTTCTCCATTGGCAAGCCTATTTTTCAATTCAGCGGTTTTTTCTACGAACTGCCCGTCTTTCAGCTTTTTCACTTCTTCCTCAAAGGAATTTATTCCAGCAACAATGTTATTCAGCCTGTTAATTTCTTTCTGGTTGGAATCAAACAGCTTCGAAACGAATTTAAACATAGATCATATATTTTAACATAAAATCAGGATCCGGCTGAACTTGTATTTTACGATGACTGAGACTTGTCCAAAGACATCACGGCAAAGTCCTTCGAAATCCCGGAATTCCCGAACATCTGCCGCTTTAAAATGGCTGTTGTAGACGGCTAATCCCTCATCTGTTAGGCCTTTTTTCAGAAAAGATAAAAAATCTTTTTTGCGGAAGATTTCAGGATTGTGTTTACCGATAAAGAGATCTGTCACAATCAGATCATATTTCCGGCGGTTTTTTTTCATATATTTATAAGCATCGGCCTGAATTATTTGCAGTTTGGGAATTTGACGGATATTAAAAAAATTTTCAGCCGCCTCAATCATGACCGGATCCAATTCCACACATGCCATCTTTATGCCCGGGTATCTGCCGGCTAAAATTCTCAAGACATCCCCGCCACCCAGTCCTAAAACTAAGGAATTTCGGATTTCGGATTTCGGATTTCGGATTTTATTAAAGGCTTTCTCCCACATACCCGTAATAGTCCCTCCCGTCTGTTCTGCTCCTCCGGCATAAACAATCTTTTTACCGTTTCTGTTTACGACTCTGATTTCCCTGTTAATTTTTGACTTAAAACGAAGAATATTTTTACGCGGAAAAAGACTGGGGAAAATCATGCTTTTTATTTATTATCGATATTGGTTTAAGGCTCTATAGCAATCTTGCCAGAAAATTAACTTGACAAGCAACTTCACTTATGTATCATGAATACAATGCATCGATATTAGCATATCATGAAATCATCTGCCGCATCCCTGCAATCCATCATTAATTTTCCCCAACTGAATAAAATAAACCAGCCGAAGGTTGAATTGCCGCCGATAAAAGTCAACGGAGTGGCAAAAATTTCCGCCCAGGACAGGGATTTCGGAATTCAGGTAAATATTAATAATAAAAGTTTCCGCTTAAGATATCCGACCGGTATTTGGAACAGGTTTCCTAAAACCCACCGCCGGATCCTGTCGGAAAATATCGGTTTCAGCCATACCTTTCACCTGCCGTATGTTTTTACCTCCTTGAAAAAAATGCTTTACAACATCCCGGTTCCCTTATCAGAAGCTTTTCTTTTTAAAAGCATGTCTCTTTCCCTGCCGTCAACAGCCATGATGAATGATTACAAAGAGGAAAAATTGACATCGGCGCTTTTACGGCGCCTGTTTGAAGTTGATTATATTTATACTAACAAAAAAACTGACATTCCTCCATATAACCGCACCAGTTTTTCCGACCATGCCATCATGCCTTTTACCTTCGGCAAGGACTCCCTCCTGACTTTTGCCCTGTCCCGCGAATTGGGAATTAAAACCCATCCTATCTATATTATGGAGCCGGAATTTCTCTTTGAAGCAGCTGTTAAAAAACAGCTGGCCAAGCAGTTTCGTAAGGAATATAGGGTCAAAATCTATTTCCTGAAAAACAGCCTGGGGAAATTGAGGGATCCGGGAGGTTGGCACGGCTGGGAACTGCAGCTGACGCAATATTCTCTGATGTTGCTCCCATACGTTTATGCTAAAAAAGCCGGTTTTATTTTTTTCTCCAATGAACAAAGCTGTAATGATTCGATTGTCGACGGGGAAGGCTTTCGCTGCAATCCTGTTTTTGAACAATCCCACTCCTGGCTTTTACAAAACAGTCTGATGACTTCAATTGTCGGCGGCAATTCCCTCTCAATCGGTTCGCTCCTGGAACCGTTGTATGAACTGGCTATCATGAAAATACTCCATCACCGCTATCCGGAAATCGGCAAATACCAGAGCTCTTGCGATTTGGATGCTCTGCCGAGATCCGGAGGCCGCTGGTGTGAAGATTGTTCCAAGTGCGGACGGATTTACATCTTTTTATTGGCTTTGGGCATAAATCCTAAAAAAGTCGGTTTCAAATATGACCTCTTATCCCTAAAATACCGCAAACTTTATGGAATTTTTTCCGTGGGAAATATAAAGGATTATTACGGCTATGATGCCAGCGGTGCCGGTAATGACGAACAGACTTACGCCTTTTATCTTGCATACAACAAAGGCTACAAGGGGCCTTTGATGACCCTTTTTGTCCGCAAATACCTCAAATATGCCAGGAAAAATGAGCGAAACTTCCGGAAAAAATTTTTCGGCATCCACTCAACCAAAACAATCCCCAAAGAGTTAAAATCCCGGGTACTCAATATTTTCCGTCATGAACTGAAAAACTTGCAATAGAGGTCGAGGGAAAAATAAAATTATACTGAAGATGCCTCTCAAAATTGGTTTAACCTACGATTTGGAATCGGATTACCCGGCTGACCCTGAAAATGCGCCTGATGCCAACTCCGAATTTGATTCA
>Ga0156141_103_pt1 | contig 3568 bp, 3 predicted proteins | sample RifCSPlowO2_02_FD_107794 | JGI IMG/M metagenome (GOLD analysis project Ga0156141, IMG submission 107794) | Candidatus Gottesmanbacteria bacterium RIFCSPLOWO2_02_FULL_42_29
AATAAGATAAAGGCGGAAAAAAGAGAATATATAAAATACTTTAACCTTCCCTTTTCAAGAAAATGAGCAAACAAATATACGGAAGAAAGTAGAAGCAAGGTAGACAAGGCATTATGAGGTCTTTCCAATGGGTCAACTAAGGTAAAACCGGCAATCCTGAAATCGGCGGCCGTATTATTAAGCCAGCTTAAACCTCCGCCCAAAACAATGATAATAAAGCTAACTAGCCTTTTATAAAATTCTGGAAATACTGCCCCGAGTATCAAATAAATGCCCAACATCAACAGAATACCGGTTAAAACGGAAGCCAGATGAAAAAGCCAAAAAGGATCCAGCCTGAAGTACCTGTTCAAGACTCCCAATAGCGTATATGTCTGGAAAACAAAAACAGGCTGATGGAGGACGGTAGTATACGTATTTTCCAGCATGACCCCGTTTCTTTGGCCAAACCTTATATAGGAAACATAAGAGTTTATATCCCAGGCATCAAACCAGGATGCCTGGCCGGAAAAAAACAGATTATCCGGCTGATGCTGAAAATGATAGAGTGTGGGATATTTTGACAGAAAAATTGCGGAAAAAATTATGAGTGCGACCAGAACTGATTCGAGGTATTTTCGTAAATAGCCCATAGTGACAGGCTATTCTATATAAATAGGCTCTCTTTTTCAAGAGAGCCTATTTTGAATCCAAAAGCAATATTGGTTACGGACCTATTATTATTGGACCGATTGTGGTCTGAGCATAATTAACATCATTAACTACACTTACGTCGGATGATGCATCACCTGTTCCGGCTGTTGCTACATTAGTATTTAAAGTATTACTGTTTCCACCCGTATTGTTACTAGATCTAATTCTATTTATCACTAAACCTAATTGCACATTATTTACAGTTGTGGTTGTTGATTCATCAACTTTTACTTTATTGTTTGAGTAAGGTCCAGTATTAGACATATCAACATTTGTATCCCCTTCCGGGCATCCGCAACCGTCAATAGCAGTCACGGCAGTATTAACAGTATTGTTAACTGTTAAATTTGATGTTGCATTGCCTGTAGAACCTCCACCAGTAACATTTGTATTTAATGTGTTACTGTTTCCTCCGGTATTATTTTCAGATTTAACTTTGTTGTAAACAAAGGCACCCTGAAGGTTATTTACATTAGTGGTTGAACCTTTTAATACTCTAACTCTATTTATAGAATAAGGTCCTGTATTGTTCATCGTGACATTGATAGCTGCGAAACTGGGAGCTGCAGCGGCCAAAATCATACCGATTCCGAGAGCTGTTCCGATTAATTTTTTCATTTTTTTCACCTCCTTTCGGGCAGAATGATATTCAATAAGTGTTATTGGCCACAAAAAAAACTCAAACCTTTTCATCCTCGGGCAGAGGCTTGAGTATCAAACTTAAAGCTTGGGCATTAGCTTTGGGCATTGGCAGTCAGTTAAAAATTAAGACTAAAAAAATTTACCTGGGCAGGCAAAAATAAGGATCAAAAAAAGCAATCCAAAATCGGATTGCTTCCGTTTGCGGTTAGCAAACTCTAGATATCAGAATAAAAAAAATATAAGGATTTGTCAATAGCTATTTTATAAATTATAATGCAGGCTTATGTTAAGCGCTGTATCAACAATTATTACAAACTTTTTATATTCTTACCTGCCATACATGGTGATATTCCTGATATCACTTTTTATGCCGGCGGATACGGATCTGGGATGGCACTTAAAATACGGGGAATATTTCCAGAAAACAGGTAATATTTTAAGAGATAATATTTTTTCCCTGGAGATGCCTTCTTATAAATGGGCAAACAGTTCCTGGCTGACTGACATTATTACTTATTCCGTCTATAAAGAGGCGGGCTTTTTGGGACTTACTATTGCCGGCGGGATAATAATTGTCCTGATTTTTTACTTTTTAAACAAAGCCCTGAAATTTTCTATTTGGGAAAAAGCCTTTATCTTTCCCCTCTTATTTTACCTCGAAGAACCTCTTCTGCGGGTATCCTTCCGAGGCCAGCTTCTCTCCATATTGCTGACGGCAGTCCTTATTTATATACTGACTGAATTTCAAAAAGGCCACCGGAAAATAATCTATTTTTCCGCGCCGCTTTTTTTATTGTGGAGCAACCTTCACGGAGGTTTTCTTTTGGGACTGGCGGTTCTATCTTTATTTTATTTTTTATGCCAGCTCAAATTGATTATTTATAAAAATTACGAAGAATTCCGGAATAATCTGAATTTTCTTCCGGCCGTAATCATTTCGTTCCTGACTGTTTTAATTAATCCATACGGTCTAAGAGTTTACAGCGAAGTAATTAAACATTTCGGCAATCCGTATCAGAAATATATTATGGAATGGCTGCCGCTGCCCCCTTTCTCCACTTTGTGGTGGCTGCTTTTCTTCTGGGGAGTTTTTATGATCTTAAACGTCAGAACTATAATTGGGCAACAAAAATTCCGCGATTATTTTGAGTGGATTTTTATAACCCTGGTATTTTTTACAGTTTCCTTTTGGATGCGCCGCTATGCCTGGACGATGTATCTTCTGTCAGTTCCGATTGCTGTTCATTATTTTAAAGATATCAAACCTTTAAGGGAAAATTTTTTAAGCAAGTTTTTGCCGCCGGCAATTTTTACACTGATTTACCTCTATGCTATTTTATACCATATCCCCAACCAACACTTAACAGCCATGAACTGGAACAGATTCTGCCGTGAATTTATTAAATGTTCGCCTCAGTCAGCCGAATATTTGAGGATAAATAAACCACAGGGCAAGTTTTTGTCAAATTACAACTGGGGAGGCTGGCTTATCTGGAACTATCCGGAAATTAAGCCTTCAATTGACGGCAGAATGCATCTCTGGCGCGACGAAAAGGGGACAAGCGCTTTTGCCGAATATTATTTCCTGGAGCAGGATGTCAACGATATAGAAGAAAGCGACTACGATGTGGTCTATATGTGGAGTGAAAAACCGCTATTTAATAAGATGATTAAGCTGTCAGACCAGGGAAAGTGGAAAACAGTCTATAAAGACGACAGAGCAGGGATTTTTGTCAGAAATAAGTAAGGAATAGTCCTTATAAATCGGTACGTTGTCATTGACAGTACTGCGGGCGGAAACGGCACCACCAGGGAATCGGAGTCGGATTTACTGAAATAGGGGTCGGTGTAGGCGTAAACGTAGGAAGAGGCATCGGTGAAGGAGTCGGTGTCTGGGAAGGCATGAGGGTCGGAGCGGGGGTAAAGGTGGCAGTCGGAGCGTAAGCTGTAACTTCCTTCAAACTGTTTAAGGCATTAATTCTACCGTAAGTCCAATAATTGCCTGTTTGGGCAATTTTATCCGCGTTCTGATAAATATTATCAACAATCTCTGTTTGGGTTAAATTTCCGGCTGACTTAAGCAAAGCGGCAAGTCCTGACACAAAGGGCGTAGCCATGGATGTTCCTGAAAGATAAGCGTAGTTATTAATTCTTAAACTGTTAGTGTGATTAGGAGCTGTCGAATATATGGAAACCCCGGGAGCGGCAATATCTACCCAATTACCGTAATTGG
>Ga0156141_145_pt5 | contig 2099 bp, 2 predicted proteins | sample RifCSPlowO2_02_FD_107794 | JGI IMG/M metagenome (GOLD analysis project Ga0156141, IMG submission 107794) | Candidatus Gottesmanbacteria bacterium RIFCSPLOWO2_02_FULL_42_29
GTTTCTGATAAGATGGGTCAAGGCGGCATGAACATTTTGCGGGAGGATACGGCCGTCTGATTTTAAGTTATGATCTCCTTTAGTTATCAGATATTGTTTTGACTTATAAATAATACGGTGGACCATAAATTGCTTCTTTTTTTCAGCCATAATTAAATCGCCTTCTTTTACATTCTGAAAGGCAGTCTTTTTAATATGGAGGATATCGCCGGGCCGGATAATCGGCAGCATGCTGGAACCGTCAGCTTTAAGAGAGAAGCTCCTTTTCCTGATTAAATTTTTAAGAAGTCTGTATTGCATGAAAAGCAGCAGAATTTTAACATAAGAGCGTCATGGGATATATTTGGCCGGTAATTTTTTTATTGCCTGTAATTGAATCATTCAATAGACAGCTGGGTTTAGTGATTTTATTGGTAACCCCTTTTTTACTTTTCAGAAAAATAACTTTTGACAAAATTGATATTTCTTTTTTGTTGTTTATCGCCTGGCTTCTGATAGTCCTACCGTTTTCCTCGTCTTATTATTTTTCCCTGCTGGAGACAGGCAGGTACTTCGCTTATTTTCTGATTTTTGTATTGGTGCGTCATCTGCCGGAGGAAGAAAAAGCCTATTTTCAAAGCAAATGGCCTATTTTTCTTATTTTAAACAGCCTGGTTTTAATTACACTGTGGGGGATTTTTACGCTGATCCCCTCATTGCCGCAGCCTTCCGGCATGAATCTGTTTTATCCATCTTTCGGCCATAACCGGCTGGCGGCTTTACTGATAATGACCTTGCCGGTTTTAATTTTTAAAATGCCGCTGCCTTTTTTTGGTAAATATACCTTATGGTTGCTGCCCTTTCTGACCATCATGCTCTTTTTGACCAGAGGCCGGGGGGCCATTATTTCCCTTCTGTTAGGCTTGGGGTTGACCGTCATATGGCAAAAAAGAAAAGATCAATTCGGAAGATTTGTCAAAGTCTTTATACTTTTAGGGATTGCTTTTTTATTTTTAAGCCATTTCTATTCCCAGTACCTCTTCAACAAAGGAAAGCCGGGAGGATTCTATAAACCTATTTTTTTTGAGCAAAGATTTGAATTTTACCGGCAGGGGTTGTCGGCTGTTGCCGGTTCTCCAGTCACAGGCTATGGTTTGGATACTTTCAGATACCTCTCACAAATATTACAGTCCCGGCCTTTAAGCTGGTCATGGTACAGTCATAATCATTTTTTGGATATAGCCGTAGGAAGTGGTTTAATCGGCTTAGCATTATTTCTAATTTGGTTATTATTATCTTTTCGGGAGGTAATAGGAAACCGTACCATAAAAGCTGGAACTGTCTGTCTTTTATTAGCTTCCCTGATTCATAATCAGATGGATTATGATTGGCAGTACCTCTCTCTTTTATTTTATTTTATTTTTATTTTAGCCTTATATTTGCCGAGACAAAAAAGTGTTTTAAGTTTAAACAGCAGACCATTTTTGTTGATTTTAACTTTTTTTATATTAGTAGCTCTTTTTTTACCCTCAAGCGAAAAATTATTAAAAGGAACGGAGAATGCTTACGCAAAATTAAACCAAGCCCTTTTTTGGGATAAAGGCAACCGTATAATTTATCTCAAATTAGCGGATTGGCATCTGGAGAAAAACGATTATGAGCGTGTTCATTTCTATCTGCAGGAAGCCATAAAGATGAATCCGCAGGACAGCCGGAAGGAAATACGGGCTGATTACCTGCTTTATCTTAAACAGGCAGGAACGTCTTTTAGTCAGGGAAAGCGGCAGAAAGCATATGTTTATCTAAAAGCGGCCTTGGATAAATATCCCCTCTACCATCGCCATTTGGAAAGGGACATACCCTCTGATGTTGATTTTTATGAATATCTGGAAAACGCTGAGGCTAATGTTAATAAAATCAGTTTCTCGCCGGAAGAAATAAAAGCTCTTAAGCTTGAATAATTATTCTGTTGACTTTCGCTGAGTATAAATCTATTCTTTAATTATGTTCGCCAAGCGCGGATTTTTACCGGCTATTCTCATCTGTTTAATTTCGCTCTTAATTTCTTTGATTAAATTTGAGTTGAAGCTCACCCCTAAAGTCCTGGCACAATATCCGTC
>Ga0156141_150_pt1 | contig 1841 bp, 2 predicted proteins | sample RifCSPlowO2_02_FD_107794 | JGI IMG/M metagenome (GOLD analysis project Ga0156141, IMG submission 107794) | Candidatus Gottesmanbacteria bacterium RIFCSPLOWO2_02_FULL_42_29
CCTTTCACTAAAATGATGTCCTACTACTTTTTTATGGGGATTTCGTTTTCAAAACAAGACGGAGTTTGATTTTTTACCCACTGTCTTTATCGGAGACCCGCCTAAAAATAACTTATAAACAAAAAGTTAAAAGCAGTTTAAATTCAGGGATTATAATATAAAAGGTTTTAAATCAATGAGAAGCTGTCTTTTCAAATCGGTATTAATGATTTTGGCGGTAATGCTGCCTCTTTTTATTCTTGAGTATAGCCTGTCATTAAAAAATGGGAGACATATTGAGCCGGCAGTTAATATTTTTGATGACGGACCTATGTACCGTCTGGATCCTGATTTAATTTATACTTTTAAACCAAAGGCAAAGGGTAGTTTAAACCTGGCTGATATTACTGACAGTAAGTCCATAAATTCCTTCGGGTTGAGAAACAGGGAAATATCAGCAGAAAGCCGCTCCTATCGGATTATTGCAGCAGGCGATTCCTTTACTGAAGGGATAGGAGTGACACGTGAAGAAAGTTATCCGGGACAGCTTGAAATTTATCTTAAAAAAGAAACAGGTTTGGATTTGGAAGTAGTTAATGCCGGTGTTTCCGGTTACAGTCCGGACCAGACTTACCGGTATATTATGACCAAACTGCTAAAACTTAAGCCGGATATTATTCTTTGGAATTTGACTTTTCCTCTGGATATTTATGACGCTTCCATGTGGTATCCGTCCTTGTATGATTTAAGGGAAGATCAATTAATCGCTAAAAACGGCATAGCAAACTGGCTTTATCTACAGAATTTTCTCTCACTTTACACTCCCTCATCTTTGAAAAAATTACAGCTGTACCGGTTGTTTTACCTCAATTTGCCTGATATAGATGTTTTAAACAGGCGGCCACCCGGATCCAGAGAAAAACTTATAAACTGGAGTTTGGAAAAGATAAAAATTCAGGTTGCGACCCTTAATAAACTGGCCAGTCAAAAAAACTTTAAATTGTTTTTGGTGCTTTTACCGACCAAGGATCTGTATCAATTGCCCGGACAATTTAATCTGCTGACCCCGGCTGAAATAAAAGCCTTAAAAAATCAGATAATAAAGTCAATTACGGGAGTGGAGATTTTGGATATTGAAGAGATGCTTAACCGTTCCGGCAACCAGCGTCCTGAGGTTTGGTTTTATGCCAACGATATCCATCCGAATGCAGTGGGTAATGCGGCAATTGCCTCGGCTGCCGCTGAGTTATTACGGCCGTATCTTTCCTTATAATTCTGTTTGTTGAAGCAGAGGCAGTTTCGGGATTTGCGGCACTTCTTTGAAAGGATTATTTTTCAGTTGCAGAACTTCAAGCCTGGACATTTCTGCTATTACAGGCGGTAATTCCTCCAGCCGGTTGTCATTTAAATATAATTCCCTTAGCCCAGTCCGTCTCAAGCTGTCGGGCAGGTCTTTTAGCCTATTACCGGATAATTCCAGACTCTTTAAATTTTCCAAATCCCCCATCGAGTCCGGCAATGAAACCAGCTGGTTTCGATTCAAAGCCAGAAAATTTAATTGTTTAAGCTGTCCAATTGACGGGGGAAGATCGGTAAGCTGGTTAAAGCCCAGTTCTAGTTTGGCCAATGACTCAAGTTTGCTCAAAACTGGCGGCATTTCCGTAAACTGATTGTCGCCAAGGTCAATTTCCCTGATTTTCTTAAGATTTTCCAGACTATCTGGCAAACTTGTCAGAAGGTTGCCGTGAAGATCCAGGATTTCCAGATTAATTAGAAGCAGCAGTTGATCGGGAAAGCCGGTCAGGTTTTGGCCGGCGGCTGAATAACGGCAGATTTTTTGAGGGTTGGCCAGGACGTCGTTA
>Ga0156141_145_pt3 | contig 1485 bp, 1 predicted proteins | sample RifCSPlowO2_02_FD_107794 | JGI IMG/M metagenome (GOLD analysis project Ga0156141, IMG submission 107794) | Candidatus Gottesmanbacteria bacterium RIFCSPLOWO2_02_FULL_42_29
TGTATTTTTCGAAACCGCCGCCCGTCTGCCGCAAACGGATAAAATTCGGGGTTTGACTTCGAAATATTTATTGAGAAAACTTCTGAAAGAAGTCCTGCCGCAAGCAAAGCTTAAAAGAAAACACGGTTTCCTGCCACCGTTAGCTTCCTGGTTTAGGAGAAAATACAGCCGGGAGTTGAAAGATGAAATAAGCGACACCAATTTCCACAGCATTGCTTATCTTAACCACACTTACGTTGACAGGCTTTACCAAGAACATTTATCATGCCGGCATGACCATTCGGGAATACTTTGGATTTTGCTATGTTTGAAAAACTGGCACCGCGAGTTCGGTTTTTAGGCTCCCTCCTGCTTTTTTTTGCCGTTATCTTTCTGGCGCCGAATAAAATTATTTATTTCAGCGCCTACCCTGCAGCTGTTTTGTTTTTTTATCTATCGCTACACGATCTTCACCGATCCCTGCTTTATGCCATGATACTGGCTGTTTTCTCAGATGTCTATTTAGGGGCCGGCTTGTTCCGGCTGGAACCGGCCGGCTTTAATATGGGATCGGGCTGGTGGATTTCTCCTGTGACTATCTTATTGCCTGCGATGCTTTTATTTTCACTGAAAGACAAACTCACTAAAAATCTCGCCGATATTTTTCTGCTGCTTTTTTTCTCTTGGTCGGCATTGATATTTATAGTTAATACCGACCAAAATTCATTTTACGGATTGATTGCCCTGGCTGAATCAATCCTGCTCTATTTTTTATTCAGGCTGAACCTCAAGAAAGAAGACCGGCCCTATTTAACAGCTTTGTTTTTGACCATTTTACTTTTTCAAACATTTATCGGTCTTTGGCAATTTTATCTGGGTCGTCCCATTGGTTTAATTGCTGAATCCATCATTGCCGATAATCCGTCAGGCATCACGACCAGCGAAAATATCCGGCTCTTCAGGATTAGCGGCACTTTCGGGCACCCAAATGTATTAGCCGCTTTTTTGCTGACAATGTATCCCTTTTTGAACCTTTTTAAAACAATAAAATTTTGGGCCAATACGTTTAAGTTTATGGTGATTTTAGCCTTTATCTTTACTTTCAGCCGTCTGGCCTGGATTGTTTTGTTGATCGTCCATATCCTTTTCAGCTATTCGCTTCCTTATTCAATGGCCATTGACCGGTTCAGAAAAAAACTTCATCTAAACAGAAAAGCCGTCATCTATCTGTCAACGGTTTTAATCATAATTTATCTTTTATTTCCGTATTTACTGCTAAGGTTTAAGACGATACCGGCTTCACTGGATGAGTTTGGATCTTTAGGGACGAGGGTCAAACTTGACCAGGAAGCAATCAGCCTCATAAAGAAAAATCCATTGACAGGAGTCGGTTTAAATAAATCATTGGAGGCTTATATCAGGGAACCCACGACCAACATCTTTAAAAATAATCCGCCCGGTATTTTTTACAAGATCCACAATACTTTTTTGGAAATAACGGCAGAA